>JAEEGH010003538.1_pt1 | contig 40999 bp, 57 predicted proteins | sample 9134181 | NCBI WGS metagenome assembly JAEEGH01 (sample SAMN16246544, study PRJNA631951) | gut metagenome | biome: gut microbiome; feature: rumen; material: DP-attached | host: Bos | place: Iran: Karaj | collected 2018-10 | reverse complement strand
CCGGTCGCCACCCAGATGCATTGCTGCCTCACGTGATGCCCCTCGACTTGCATGTGTTAAGCCTGTAGCTAGCGTTCATCCTGAGCCAGGATCAAACTCTTCGTTGTAGAATCTTATTTCTTCGAACTAAAATTCTACATCCTCCATCGCGACTCGGGATAGCATGCAAGCACGCTCTCCGCTCGCTGCTCGGAGAATTGTAGATCTAGTCTGTTGTCTCTGAATCAAGGACGCTTCCGTAGTATCTTATCAGGACCTTAAAGAATACCTGTCTTCCTATTCCTAGGACCATGACGGTTCGCATTCTTAAATCTTCGTTGCATGCCAACCTATATAAATACAGGCAGGCCGCAACGGGCTTCTTGTACTACTCTGTTTCTGTTCATTGTAAGCATTTTATTGGACGACTCGCCGTTCCTTTCGGAAAGCGGGTGCAAAGGTAAGCACTTTTTACACAACCGCAAAATATTTTAAGGGGAATTTTTGCCAAAAGATGCAAAAATTTTTAAATCCTGGCAAAATTAAAGAGAAGACACCTTATTATATTACTGAATAGAAGGCAATTTATCCACCATTGCCGGTGGAAGAGTGACTGTAGCAACTGCCATCAATCCGACAATTTCCACAACTACTCGCATACCACCTTTCAAACGGATAAAACGTCCTTCAACACCTTGCCATACTCCACTATTGATACGCACACGATCGCCTTTCTTTAAGCGCACCTCCTCTGCATTGACATAGAGAGCTTCATCTCCTCCTGCAACGGCCATGAAATCCTCCATTTGTTTCTCAGGAATCACAATAGGCTGGTGTGTTTCCCTATTCATCATGTAACGTAACTGGCTACCCAACACTGATGTTTGCTTGTAGTTATTCAGAATCTCACGCGTGGAATAGACAAAAATCAAGTTATGTACAATAGGAACTCTCACCTTCATACGTTTGCCTCTGCGCAATACCACATCCTCATGCATCGGGATAAAGGTCTGCACACCTTCAGCTTCCAGGAACTCCTGCACTTTTAGTTCACGGGAATAAGTTACACGCAATGCAAACCATTGGTACGCCTTTATTGGCTCAACTGTCATCATCATCTTTTCCATTTAAGCACGGCAAAAGTAAGGTTTTTATTCGAGAAGTTCAAAAAATCAGAACTGGAAATAGATAAAAGGCTGAATACCCGCAGTCTTTACCTGTATCACCACATAAATCACCGCAACGAGAAGTAACGCCTGCAGCACAAGAGGCATGCGGATGATGCAACGAGAAGTTGCAGCATCCAACTTTTCAGGAATGAAATGAAGGATATAACCTAGCAGCATAAGGAAGAATACGCCCTTATATCCATCAATAAGTTGTATAAAGAGTGAAACATGGAAATCAGTTCCAATCTGACCAAGTAAAGCCAACGCCGTAGAAAAATCAGAGGCGCGGAAGAATACCCAGCAAAGGCAAACGAAGTGGAACGTGATAATTATGGCTAAGAAGTGCCTTAAACCTGTACTTTGATAGTTCTTATCACGTCTTAAAACTGAGCGGATAAATTTATGGCAAGCCAATGCCACTCCATGAAGCAATCCCCAAAACACGAAATTCCAAGCAGCCCCATGCCAAAGTCCACCAAGGAACATGGTAATAATCAAGTTGATGTACTGACGAATCTTTCCTTTCCTATTTCCTCCAAGCGAAATATAGAGATAATCTCGCAACCAACTAGAAAGCGAGATATGCCAACGTCTCCAAAACTCCGTTACAGAAGCAGATTTATAAGGAGAATTGAAATTGATATTGAAATGAAATCCCAAAAGCAGCGCGATGCCAATAGCCATGTCACTATAACCCGAAAAATCGCAATAGATCTGCAAGGCATAACCATAAACTGCCATCAGATTCTCAATACCTGAATAAAGCGTAGGAGCATCAAAAACCCTATCGACAAAATTCACACTGATATAGTCGGATATCACTGCTTTCTTGAATAATCCACCAGCAATGAGGAACACCGCTCGTCCGAACATCTCACGACTTACATAAAGAGGTCTCCGAATCTGTGGGATGAAATCACGCGCACGAACAATTGGACCAGCCACTAACTGCGGGAAAAATGATACATAAAACGCATAATCTAGTAAGTTGGTCAATGGTACAATCTGGCGACGATAAACATCAATGGTATAGCTCAGTGACTGAAAGGTAAAGAATGAAATACCTACAGGCAGAAAAATATCTAAGGCTGTGAAAGTATCTCCAGTTAAGGACGCAATCACAGAACCCAGGAAATTGGTGTATTTGAAATAGCAAAGCAATCCCAAATTCACGCACAGACTCAGAGTTACCAATAGCTTCCGCTTCCAAGGAACAGTCACCTTATCCATGAAATGAGCTATCAGGAAGTCGCATACTGTAACTATGGCCAATAAAAAGAAATAAGTGCCACTACTCTTATAATAGAAATAATAAGAGAAAGCCGTCACAAAAAGCAAGCGGGCCGTGGTCTTTCGTTGCAATAATAAGTAAACCACAATGAATGCAGCAAACAACCACAAGAAAACACCACTGCTGAAAATCATTGGAGCCTGTGGGTTATAAACCAACTGTTCTTCAATTTGACTCCACATAGGCATTATACGCTTTTACGATGGCTTGTGAAAGCCATTGCCCTTGCAAGGCATAACCTTCAGGCAAATAGTGAACATGATCCGGACGCATCAATCCTGCCCCATTCCAATTCAAGCAAGCACACTCTGCCCCTCCAAATATTTCATAGAGGTTCCATACAGCCAATTGATGCTCGTCAGCAAATTTCAAGATATTCTGAACTGCCAACTTAGTACGAGGATTGATAGTATAAGTACGACGTCTACGAGTACCTCCACGCTCGTAAGAACCTGGAGGAGTGGTCAACAAGATTGGTGTATCTGGCAAGTAGGAACGAAGCATTTGCAGGAAATCTGTCATTTGTGCATAATGCCTATTCTCATTATATCCTTTTCCATGACTCTCATTGGTACCAAAGGAAATAATTAACAAATCGGGCTGCATCTTAACAATCTCCCTTATTCTTTCAGGAGTGCTAAAGGAAAGGCTAGTTGCCCCATTGATGCCATCATCCACATAGCTCAATCTATCAAATGCCTGATGCAACACCTCCCCTGCTGTCAATGGGAACACATGACCTCTCACATGACTGTCGCCCACATGCACGATACGCACAGAATCAGTAGCCGATAGCGAAGTACTCTCTGCCAATTTCTGCCAGAAAGGTGCTAAGACATCGTCTGGATCCAGGACTACATTCTCATGTATATTCCTAAAATTAGCAGGCAAAGGGAAGTCTGTCAGTGCCACTGGTTCTGCAATATATCCATAACGTTTTAGGGAATCCATCGTATTTGATAGGCTCTCAGTCTTCGCCATCTGGGGTATCTGGTCTTGGGCATTCATCCAAGAGGAGACGAACAACAAACACAGCAATATCCAATTACTCTTCTTCATAAGCCCTCCTCCTGTCATAGCGTTCCTTACCATACTGAATGGCATCAAACAGTAAAGTAGCCAGATATTTACCACCTCTGAAATTCAGATGGGTATAATCCAATGCAGCCAAAGAAGGTCGTTGCTCCACCAACGCCTTCATACTCTCGTTGCCTCCCATCGCTTCGAACATATTCCAGAAAGCCACCCCCTCGTCTATTGCCAATTGTTGTTGGAAACGAACGAGATTCCTAATACCAGGCATCGTTAGAATCTCTCCTTCATCATTCACATAGTCGCGATCGGCAACGCCCACTATCAAAATACCCGCATCAGGAAAAGCATCCTTCAAATGTTGGATTACCGTCTTCATACCTTGTATATAGCCCGAATAATCCACTCCACGTTTCGTTGCCACATTCACCCCATATTGCAAAACAATAAGATCGTATGGTCTTATTTGGGCATATTGTCGAAGGATGGCCATAGGTACAGAACGAATATTCAATCCAGAAGATCCACGTAAAGCAAAGTTATCCAGTGCAATACCTGTCGTATCATCCATAGTCACTCCATAGAACAAAGAAGAATCAGCCTCCTGAACATTCCAGCGCACTCTTCCAATACGTCCTTCTATATGCATGGCTGATAAGCGCCCGATCGAATCGAATGTTTGTGTCTTTACCCATCCACCATTGATGGAAGCAGAAATACTCACGGAATCTTTACTTACGAAAAACAATGTAGATTGTTCACAGGTATCCAACCTTGCATAAAGGTCAGTGCCCCTAAGTTCCACCGTTGCCCCTTCACGTGCAAAGAAATAATGGTTGGAAATATCTTGAAACCTGCGATTGAAATAAACAGAATCTGTCAGTGCATGATTACTCCATCCCGATGCTCTGTGGCGGACAGAATTGCGATAACCACTAATCGCAGAGGAGATAGACACATACCCCACTCCATGGCCGCCATAAGCCTCTTGAAGTAACTGACGAAGATCTACCGTCATGATATCTCCTTCTATGAAAGAATCGCCAAAGTAAGCAATGCGAACAGGTCTAGGACGAACGGCCAATTCATCAATAGCACGATAGAAAGGCGTCATTCCCCTCAGTGTAGAATCCCCGTAATCCTCTATGCAAGTGATGCCCGTCTTACATGTATCTACAAAGACAGGCTTTGGAGGTGGAGGAAGAAGACTATCAATGGAAATGGAATCCACCTCTGTTTCCATAGGCTTTTTCATCACATCAGCGAGAATGTCCACCTGTCTCAAAGAACGCTCTCCTATCTGTATCTTCGGAAGAAAGTGCAACAACAATAATGCTGCTATAATCAGCAGCATCAACCATCCCACATTATTCAACCTATTCTTATCGTTTTCCATCTTGAACCTCACTCCTTTCGTGCATTCCTACGCTCTTCTATAAAATCATCAAGTATTTGAGCGCCTTTATCTGTACAAATGCCCCTCAAGAAAGTAAAAATAATCGCTTCCAGCACTTCCAAGAATGAGTAAGAGCGATAAATATCAGAATGTAAAAGCAAATTGAACTGTCCACGTATCAGTGCTCTGACTATCACGAAATTCACATCCGAACGGAAAAGTCCCTGATTCACTCCATCTTGAAAGAACTGATAAGCACGTTCCGACGAAGCTTCCCTATTATCCAAGTAGAGTTGATAAGCTTTAGGATATTTAGTAATCTCTTGCAAGAAAGAAGGATTCAAAGACTGAAAACGTGTGATGGTATGCTGATAGACATGTAGTACCATTTCCATCACATTCTTGGAAGATTCAAGCACAGTCTTCAGGTATTCCTGTGCCTTAATCTCAGACAACTCCATGCAGCACACCAGCAACGTTTCCTTATCTGGAAAAATCTCATACAATGTACGTTTGGATATGCCTAGCAGAGAAGAGATATTGTCCATCGTTACATTCTTGATGCCTTTCGATGAAAACTGCTCCATCGAGACCTCCACAATACGATCGCGCAACTCTTGTCTGTTTGAATATTTAGAAGAATGTAATGCCACTATCTATCCTTTATTTTTGAAGTTGCATCAGATATTTCTCCACCACATCAGCACTCTCACTCTCTTCAGCTTTGTACGAGGCCAACAATTCTGGTGTATCGGCCAACAAATCACACATGAACTCCGTAGTGACCAACTCCGCCCTTCCTGTTTCCTCATTGATCACATAGCATACACGTTCCCTCACCAATCCACTGGCAGCAATAGCATCGCCAACAGAACCAGCCAATCTTGTAGTGCTCTCACTCTTCAAGTTACTCGATGCCCGTTGTCCATAAGGTTGTGCAAAGAAATAGATTCGTCCATTCACTCTATGAGCACGGGCATACCAATTTCCAAAGTGGTATTGATTATAATGTATGAACTTACAGTTCACGTATAAATCAGCATTCATACGCACTGCATAAGCTCTATCCTTGATAAACTTACTCAGTCCGGAGTTCTCCTCTGAAGTGATACGATAGTCGGCTCCGTTGCTCATATAGAGATTATTGATACTGCGCTTCTCCACTGCAAGTGTAGTCACAGTGTCACCTTTCTGCGCAAGCAAATCTTTCAATGTTGAAAAGATAACTTGCTGTGCAGCACAAGGCAATAACATAATCATCAAAAATGATATTAATAATATCCGCTTCATTATAGACACTATTTCACGTTATCGGGTGTAAAATTAGGTAAAAAAAGGATTTGTAGCAAAAAAATGGATGAATTATCTTTCTGAACTTACAGAGAAAATAGCTATCAAGCATACAAAACCTATTTTTGCATATTCTCTGCTTTTTGCATAAATATGCTAATCGAAATAGTAGAATGCTACGAGTAGTAAAATTTACTCCCTCACGAGGGAAATATTTTTTCCTAACTAGAAAAATATTTTTTACTAGTTTGAAGGCCTCAAATAGAGTGTATACAGAATTGCCATGAAGAAGTGTATAAATATACAATGTGAGAAGGAAACAAAAAAGTCGCCCCAATCACTTGGAGCGACTTTATCATAAATGAATAGTTGGCAATTATTCTGCTTTAGCTTCTTCAGCAGGAGCCTCTGCAGGAGTTTCCTGTGCAACTGGTGCTTCCTCAGCAGCAGGTGCAGCAGCTTTCTTAGAACGACGAGTGCGTGTAGCCTTCTTTGCCACCTTCTCCTTAGCCATGTTGTCATCATAGTCAACAAGCTCGATGAAGCACATTGAAGCGTTGTCACCCAGACGATGGCCAGTCTTGATGATGCGGGTGTAACCACCTGGACGATCTGCGATCTTCACAGAGATCTCCTTGAAGAGCTCAGTAATGGCATACTTGTCCTTGAGGTAGCTGAACACTACGCGACGAGAGTTAGTGGTGTCATTCTTTGACTTGGTGAGAAGAGGCTCAACGAACTTCTTCAGAGCCTTAGCCTTCTCGACGGTCGTAGTGATTCTTTTGTGCTTGATCAGAGAAACTGCCATGTTTGACAGCATAGCGTTTCTGTGAGAAGCAGTACGACCGAGATGATTGAATTTCTTATTATGTCTCATTTTTATTCTTTATCTAATTTATATCTTGTAATATCCATTCCAAACTGTAGATTCAGACTCGCGAGCAAATCATCAAGCTCGGTGAGCGATTTCTTGCCGAAGTTGCGGAACTTGAGCAGGTCGTTCTTGTTGTATTGAACCAAGTCGCCAAGGGTCTCTACATCGGCAGCCTTCAAGCAATTGAGGGCGCGTACGGAGAGGTCCATATCGACGAGTTTGGTCTTGAGCAACTGACGCATGTGCAGTACTTCCTCATCAAATTCTTCGTTACCTTCCACATCACTAGCCTCCAGTGTGATCTTCTCGTCAGAGAACAACATGAAGTGATAGATAAGAATCTTTGCTGCTTCTTTCAAAGCATCCTTCGGATGTATGGAACCATCGGTAGTAATCTCAAGCACCAGCTTATCATAGTCGGTCTTCTGCTCCACACGATAAGGCTCGATGGTGTACTTGACATTACGTATCGGAGTATAGATAGAGTCGATAGGCAACACATTAACATCGGTGCAGTACATACGGTTATCATCTGCAGGCGTATAGCCACGTCCCTTGTTAATGGTAAGATCTATCTGCATGGTTGCTTTTTCATCTAAATGACAAATAACCAGATCAGGATTTAACACTTCAAATCCAGTCAGATATTTACCTATGTCGCCGGCCAGAAACTCTGTAGCGTTCTCAATAGAGATAGAAACTTTCTCTGATTCGAACTCCTCGACTGTCTGCTTAAATCGCACTTGCTTCAGGTTCAGGATAATGTTGGTCACATCTTCCATCACGCCTGGAACACTGGCGAATTCATGTTCTACACCATCTATGTGAATAGTGGTGATAGCATAGCCTTCTAATGAAGAGAGCAGGATGCGACGGAGTGCATTACCAATGGTAATACCAAAGCCTGGTTCCAATGGGCGGAACTCAAACTTGCCGTAAGTAGCATCTGCTTCTACCATTACGACTTTATCGGGTTTTTGAAATGCTAATATCGACATCTATTATTTTTTATTTAGAATACAACTCAACGATCAAATGCTCTTTGATATTCTCAGGAATATCGGCTCTTTCAGGAACATGTAACAGTTTACCAGTCTTAGAGTTCTCATCCCACTCTAACCATGGATACTTGCTGTGGTTGAATCCTGCCAATGCATCGGCAACTACCTCGAGAGACTTTGAACGCTCACGAACGCCAACTACCTGACCAGGCTTTACTGTATATGATGGAATGTTTACAACCTCACCATCTACAGTAATATGCTTGTGACTAACCATCTGACGTGCTGCTGCACGAGTCTTGGCAATACCCAAACGATAAACTACATTATCAAGACGCTGTTCAAGCAACTGAAGCAGCACCTCACCGGTAATACCCTTACGTGAAGCGGCTTTCTTGAAAAGATTAGAGAACTGCTTCTCTAAAACGCCATAGGTATATTTAGCTTTCTGCTTCTCACGGAGCTGTACGCCGTACTCTGAAGACTTTCTCTTTCTGCTATTGCCCTGTGAGCCCGGAGGATAATTCTTGTTTGACAGCACTTTGTCAGGTCCGAAGATAGCCTCTCCAAATTTACGGGCAATTCTTGATTTTGGTCCAGTATATCTAGCCATTTTCTTCTATTTTTAATTGTTAATTCATGAACTTGTTTGTTGCTCAATTATACTCTACGTCTCTTTGGAGGACGGCAACCATTGTGTGGAAGTGGAGTAACGTCAACAATCTCAGTTACCTCAATACCAGCACCGTGGATACTGCGGATAGCAGACTCGCGTCCATTGCCTGGACCCTTTACATAAGCTTTGACTTTTCTCAGACCCAAGTCGTAAGCGACTTTAGCGCAATCCTCTGCTGCCATCTGGGCTGCATAAGGAGTGTTTTTCTTTGAGCCTCTAAATCCCATCTTTCCGGCTGATGACCAGGAAATGATCTGGCCTTCGCTATTGGCCAGGGAAACAATGATGTTATTGAATGAAGAGTGAACATGCAACTGTCCTACTGCATCAACCTTAACAACTCTTTTTTTTGCTGCAACTGTCTTTTTTGCCATATTAACAATTATTATTTAGTAGCTTTCTTCTTATTAGCAACTGTCTTCTTTCTACCCTTACGAGTACGGGCATTGTTCTTAGTGCTCTGGCCACGTACTGGCAGACCAATACGATGACGTACGCCACGATAGCAACCGATATCCATCAGTCGTTTGATATTCATCTGAACTTCAGAGCGGAGGTCACCCTCTACCTTGTATTCAGCTCCAATGATCTCACGAATCTTTGCAGCTTGATCATCAGTCCAGTCCTTAACTTTCAGGTCTCTGTCGACACCTGCCTTGTCAAGTATCTTACCTGAACTACTGCGACCTATACCGAAGATATAGGTTAACGCAATCTCACCTCTTTTATCCTGAGGCAAATCTACACCAACTATTCTTATTGCCATATACTAAATTATTTTATGCAAAAATAATAATATTATCCCTGACGCAATTTAAACTTGGGATTTTTCTTGTTAATAACATACAGAGTGCCGCGACGACGTACAATCTTGCACTCTGGGGTGCGCTTCTTAAGTGAAACTCGTACTTTCATATCTCTTTTTATTTATATCTAAATGAAATTCTACCTTTTGTTAAATCATAGGGAGACATTTCTACCTTTACTTTATCACCTGGAAGAATCTTGATGTAATGCATCCTCATCTTACCAGAGATATGGGCAGTTATCTCATGTCCGTTTTCAAGTTCAACTCGAAACATTGCATTCGACAATGCCTCGACTATAACACCATCTTGTTCTATTGCAGACTGCTTTGCCATAAATAAATTATTAGTTCTTTCTTAAAACTTCTTCCACATACTCAAACGACGATAAAATATCAGCTTTTCCTGATCTGATGGCTATGCTGTGCTCAAAGTGAGCAGCCATGCTATGATCTTTTGTTCTGATGGTCCAATCGTCATTTTCTAAAACTACCTGACGGTTTCCTAAAGTAATCATCGGCTCTATGGCTATGCACATCCCACTTTTCAACATTTCACCCGTTCCTCTTTTTCCAAAGTTAGGGACAAATGGATCTTCGTGCATATCCTTTCCGATGCCGTGTCCGGCGAACTCTCTCACTACTCCATAGTTAAATGACTCGCAATACTGCTGGATCACATAACCAATATCTCCAATGCGTCGGCCTTCTACGGCTTCCTCTATCCCCAGATAGAGGGCTTTCTTTGTTACCTCCAGTAGATTTCGGACTTCTTCTGCCACTTCACCTACACAAAACGTATAGGCTGAATCTCCACAAAAGTCGTTCTTCTTTACTCCACAATCAACTGAAACTATATCTCCGTCTTTCAATACCACATTCCCCGGGACACCATGTACCACCTGTCCATTAACAGAAGTACAAACAGAAGCAGGAAAAGGAACACCTCCATACGGATTAGGATAACCCTTAAAAGTAGGTTCAGCGCCATTATCTCTAATAAACTCCTCGGCTACTTTATCAAGTTCTGCGGTGGTAACTCCCGGTTGTATGACCTTAGCGATTTCTGCCAGAGTCTTTCCAACCAAGAGGTTACTTTTACGCAGCAGTTCTATTTCATCTTCAGTCTTAAGAAATATCATTCATTCCTGTGCTTAATAAGCAGCTATTCCACCTGTACGCCCTTTGATGCGGCCTGATTGCAACAAACCGTCGTAATGGCGCATCAACAAGTGACTTTCTACCTGCTGAAGCGTATCCAAAACCACACCAACAAGAATCAGCAGTGAGGTTCCGCCAAAGAACTGAGAGAACTCAGTCTGTACGCCGAACACACTGGCAAATGCTGGCATGATGGCTACGAAAGTAAGGAACAGTGCTCCAGGAAGGGTGATGCGAGACATAATCTCATCGATGTAGTCTGCTGTAGCCTTACCAGGTTTCACACCTGGAATGAAACCGTTATTCCTCTTCATATCTTCAGCCATCTGCTGTGGATTGATAGTAATCGCAGTATAGAAATAGGTAAATACGATACACAAGATAGCAAATACAAAGTTATACCAGAAACTTCTTGAGTCGGTAAAAGCTTGCATAAAGCTACTTGAGTTCTGCATGTCAGTGAATCCGATGAGAGAAATTGGGATGAACATGATGGCCTGAGCAAAAATGATAGGCATCACATTAGCCGCATTCACCTTCAAAGGAATGTATTGACGAGCACCACCATATTGCTTGTTGCCAACAATCTTCTTGGCATACTGTACAGGAACCTTACGTACACCCTGCACAAGAAGGATAGCCAAAGCAACAACAATCAGCAGTACGATAATCTCAATGAGGAACATTACCAGACCACCTGTACGCTCTGTCGTACGGGAAACGATTTCCTGGAACAGAGCCTGAGGAAGACGGGCAATAATACCAATCATGATGATCAAAGAGATACCGTTGCCAATACCTTTGTCAGTAATTCTCTCACCCAACCACAGAATAAACATACTTCCTGCAGCCAAGATGATAGTAGAAGTAAACATAAACAGAGTCCAATCTAAAGAAGCATTTAAGGAACCACCAGACTGATATCTCAGGTTAAGCAAGTATGAAGGTGCCTGTACCAACAGAATGAAAATTGTCAAGTAACGAGTGTACTGATTCAACTTTCTACGTCCGCTTTCTCCCTCACGCTGTAACTTCTGGAAGTAAGGAAGTGCGATTCCCAACAACTGAATCACGATGGAGGCAGAAATATAAGGCATAATACCTAATGCGAAAATGGAAGCATTAGAAAAAGCACCACCAGAAAACATGTTCAACAAGGCCAAAAGACCTTCACTGGTTTGTTGACGCAATTGTGTCAGCATTGCAGGATTAATACCTGGCAACACGACATAAGAACCGAAACGGTAAATTGCCACAAACAATATGGTAATGAGGATTCTTTGACGGAGATCCTCAATTTTCCATATATTCTTTAATGTTTCAATAGCTTTTCTCATTGAATTAGAGTTTTACAACTTTACCACCAGCAGCTTCAATGGCAGCCTCGGCCTTCTTTGAGAAAGCATGTGCCTGTACTTCAAGTGCACCAGTCAACTCACCTTTGCTAAGGATCTTAACGAGATGCTTTGAAGAGATGAAACCAGCAGCAATAAGTTCATTAATACCAACAGTCTGCAAGTTCTTTGCATCAGCCAATGCCTGTACAGTTTCTAAGTTGATAGCCTTATAAGATACACGGTTGATGTTCTTAAAGCCAAACTTAGGAACACGGCGCTGAAGAGGCATCTGACCACCTTCGAAACCGATTTTCTTCTTGTATCCTGAGCGTGACTTAGCACCCTTACTACCTCTGGTAGAAGTACCTCCAAGACCAGAACCAGGACCACGGCCAATTCTCTTTTCTGAGTGAACCGAACCAGCAGCAGGTTTTAAATTACTTAAGTCCATATTTATATTCTTTAAAAGTCAAAAAAATTAATCAACGATAGTGACAAGGTGCTTTACCTTTTCTACCATACCACGAATAGAAGGATTATCCTCATGCTCAACCACATGATTAAGTTTTCTCAAACCCAGTGAATCCAATGTTCTTCTCTGAACAGCAGGTGCACCGATTCTACTCTTTGTTTGTTTAATCTTAATAGTTGCCATATCTGATCTCCTTATCCTTTAAATACTTTTTCCAAACTGATACCTCTGTTCTGAGCAATGGTGCGTGCATCACGCATCTCACTCAGTGCAAGGATAGTAGCCTTTACCAAGTTATGAGGGTTTGATGAACCCTTAGCCTTAGCAAGCACGTCTGTGATACCAACGCTCTCGAGCACGGCACGCATAGCACCACCAGCCACCACACCAGTACCATGAGCAGCAGGCTTAATGAAAACCTCTGCACCACCATACTTAGCAGTTTGCTCGTGAGGAACTGTACCCTTCAGTACAGGAACCTTGGTAAGGTTCTTCTTTGCAGACTCCACACCCTTGGCAATAGCGGCAGTAACTTCACTTGCCTTACCAAGACCATAGCCAATCACGCCATCTTCATTACCAACTACCACAATGGCAGAGAAGCTAAATGTTCTACCACCCTTGGTTACCTTAGTAACGCGGTTAATGGCTACCAATCTATCTTTAAGCTCAGTTTCACTAGAAACTCTTACTCTATTAATCTGTCCTGCCATAATGATTAAAATTTAAGTCCACCGTTACGAGCAGCATCTGCTACTTCCTTTACTCTCCCATGATACAAATAACCATTACGGTCAAAAACTACAGAAGTAATACCTGCTTCCTGAGCCTTCTTAGCGATAAGTTCACCTACCTTGGCAGCTTGCTCTTTCTTAGGCATCTTCTCAGTCATACCCAGTGATGAAGCGGCAGCCAAAGTATTGCCAGACAGATCGTCAATGAGCTGAACATAAATCTGCTTATTACTTCTAAAAACAGTCATACGTGGGCAACCAGCAGTACCAGATACCTTATTACGTATTCTGTGTTTAATCTTAATTCGTCTTTCTATTTTTGTTGTCATAATATTATCAATTTAAAGATTATTTTGCACCAGCTGCTTTACCAGACTTTCTGCGAATAACTTCGCCAACAAACAATACACCCTTACCCTTATATGGTTCAGGCATACGGAAAGAACGTATCTTTGAGCAAATTTGACCAAGCAACTGCTTGTCGCATGACTCCAACATGATGCGTGGGTTCTTATTTCTCTCAGTCTTAGTCTCCACCTTAACCTCAGGAGGCAACTGAATGAAAATGCTGTGGGTATAACCCAACACAAGTTCCAACAGATTTCCTTGGTTATTTGCACGATAACCAACACCAACGAGTTCCAACTCTGCCTTATAACCTTCAGAAACACCAACTACCATATTGTGTACCAAAGCACGGTACAAACCATGATATGCATGACGCTGCTTAGGATTATCATTCATCACATCCATATTCTCCTCGAAAGTGATGTGACCATCTTCCATCGTAAGATTAATTGCAGGATTAATCTGCTGATTCAACTCACCTTTAGGACCTTTAACGGTAATAACGTTATCTTTATAATCCACTGTAACACCAGCGGGAATAACAACGGGTAATTTTCCTATTCTTGACATTGTTACATCCTCCTAATTAATAAACATAACATAATACCTCACCACCAATCTTCAGCTCAGCAGCTTCCTTGTCTGTCATCACACCCTTAGAGGTAGAGATAATTGCAATACCTAAACCATTGATTACTCTTGGCATGTCTTTATAACCGGTATACTTACGCAAACCTGGAGAAGAAACTCTCTTCAGGCACTTGATAGCGTTAACCTTATTAACCGGATCATACTTCAGGGCTACCTTAATTGTACCCTGTGGACCATCTTCTACAAACTTGTAATTAAGAATGTAGCCTTTCTCGAAAAGGATCTTTGTGATCTCTTTCTTCAAATTTGAAGCAGGAACTTCTACTACTCTGTGCTTAGCCTGAATAGCATTGCGAAGTCTTGTCAAATAATCTGCAATTGGATCTGTCATATAAAAAATTAATTAAATTAATCAGGACTACCCTGACAATATTTAAACATAAAATTACCAGCTTGCTTTCTTAACTCCTGGGATCAGACCATTGGAAGCCATCTCACGGAATTGGATTCTAGAAATGCCGAACTGACGCATATATCCTCTTGGACGGCCAGTAAGCTTGCAACGATTGTGAAGGCGGATAGGATTAGCATTCTTAGGAATAGCTTGCAACTTCTGAGCAGCCTCAAAAGCATCAGCAGGCTCGCCTTTTCTTACTATTTCCTTCAGAGCAGCTCTTTTCTCAGCATATCTGGCGATTAACTTGGCGCGACGTACCTCACGCGCTTTCATTGATTCTTTTGCCATATCTCTTAGTTATTTTTAGCGTTCTTAAATGGTAAGCCAAACTCCTTCAACAGAGCGAAACCTTCCTCATCAGTCTTAGCAGATGTAACGAAGGTAATGTTCATACCCAAAATGTGGCTGATGCCATCAACATTGATTTCTGGGAAAATGATTTGCTCATCAATACCGAGAGTGTAATTGCCACGGCCATCAAACTTGCTCTCAATACCCTTGAAGTCACGGATACGAGGAAGAGCCACGCGAACAAGTCTCTCCAAAAACTCATACATTCTTTCACGACGCAATGTTACCATCACACCGATAGGCATCTGCTTGCGGAGCTTGAACTGTGCTACGTCCTTCTTAGAGATAGTAGCCACAGCCTTCTGACCAGTAATAGCAGTAAGCTGCTCAATAGCTTCATCAATAATCTTCTTATCAGCAACAGCAATACCTAAGCCCTGATTAACAACAATCTTCTTAAGTACTGGAATCTGCATAGAAGAAGTGTACTGGAACTGAGCCTTCAACGCAGGAGCGATGCGCTCTTTATATTCATTCTTAAGTCTAGCAGTATTACTCATCACTTAATCTCCTCTCCTGATTTTTTAGCGTAACGTACTAATTTGCCATTCTCACCCATTCTACGACCAATGCGAGTTGGCTTACCTGTCTTAGGGTCAACTACATTCAGGTTAGAGATGTGTATCGGAGCTTCCTGCTTTACAATACCACCCTGTGGGTTCTTAGCATTAGGTTTAGTGCTCTTAGACACCATGTTGATGCCCTCAACGATGGCACGGTTCTTCTCAACAAGAACCTTCAAAACGCGACCAGTCTTGCCCTTATCTTCACCGGCATTTACATAGACTGTGTCATTCTTCTTGATATGTAATTTACTCATTTCTTAAAACTTTAATAGATTAAAGTACTTCAGGAGCGAGTGACACCACTTTCATGTTTGCTGCACGCAACTCACGTGCAACTGGGCCAAAGATACGGCTACCTCTCAACTCACCAGCATTGTTCAACAGAACACATGCATTATCATCAAAACGAATATATGAGCCGTCTGCACGACGTACTTCTTTCTTTGTGCGAACAATCAAAGCCTTAGACACTGCACCTTTTTTCAGGTCACTTGATGGGATGACGTTCTGAACAGCCACCACGATAATGTCACCAAGTGAAGCGTAACGGCGACCAGTACTACCAAGTACACGGATGCAAATGCAATCCTTAGCACCGCTGTTATCGCATACTGTAAGTTTGGATTCTACTTGTATCATAATTACTTAGCTTTTTCAATTATTTCAACTACTCTCCATCTCTTAGTTTTGCTCAGCGGACGAGTTTCCATGATGCGTACGGTATCTCCAACATTACACTCATTATTTTCATCATGAGCATGGTATTTCTTTGTCTTCTTGACAAACTTACCATATAAAGGGTGCTTCTCCTTAAAAGTAGTAGCAACAACAACAGATTTATCCATCTTATTGCTGATGACAACACCTGATCTTTCTTTTCTTAAATTTCTTTCTTCCATGGAGCTGATCATTATTTGTTAAGTTCTCTTTCGCGCAATACGGTCTTCATACGCGCAATAGTCCTGCGTAATTTTTTGATTTCAGCAGGATTATCTAATGGAGAGATAGAGTGATTCAACAGCAACTGATGATAATTAGCAACCTCGGCCTCTATTCTCTCTACCAAATCATTGGTAGTTAATTCTTTAATTTCTGCTATTTTCATAATTCTTACGCATTATTGATTTTGAATATCGTAATCACGTCTTACTACAAACTTAGTTGTAATAGGGAACTTCTGAGCAGCTAAGCGCAAAGCTTCTTTAGCAACATCAAAAGGAACGCCATCAATCTCGATCAGAATGCGACCAGGATATACTGGGCATACCCATCCTGCAGGATCACCCTTACCTTTACCCATACGCACGTCAGCTGGCTTGCGAGTAATAGGTTTGTCTGGGAAAATGCGGAGCCATACCTGACCTTCACGCTGCATGTAACGAGTTACTGCAATACGGGCAGCCTCAATCTGCTGTGCAGTAATCCATTTTGGCTGCAAAGCCTTAATACCGAATGAGCCGAACGCAAGCGTAGTGCCTCTATAAGCATTACCTCTTCTTCCGCGTCCGTCTTGCGGTCTTCTGTATTTAGTCCTTTTCGGTTGTAACATAATTTCTAAAAATCAAATCTGTTAGCGATTATTTTTCTTTCTTTTGAAGTTCTTGCCGCCATTACTGTTGCCTGGACGACCACTTTCCTTAGTCTGGCTGAAGTTTGGTGCCAAATCACGCTTCTCATATACCTCACCACGGCAAATCCAAACCTTTACACCCTGAACACCTACCTTGGTATGTGCATCGCACTGGCAGTAGTCAATGTCTGCACGGAAAGTATGCAATGGGGTTCTTCCTTCCTTATACATTTCTGAACGAGCCATTTCAGCACCATTCAGACGACCAGAGATCTGTACCTTGATACCCTCAGCACCCATACGCATGGTATTGGCGATTGCCATCTTAATGGCACGACGGTATGCGATCTTACCCTCCACCTGGCGGGCAATGTTATTTGCAACAATCACAGCATCGAGTTCTGGACGCTTGATCTCATAAATATTAATCTGAATATCCTTGTCGGTAATCTTCTTCAACTCCTCTTTCAACTTATCAACATCCTGACCACCCTTACCGATCACTACGCCTGGACGTGCAGTACAAATAGTGATAGTCACAAGTTTCAGTGTACGCTCGATAACGATTCTTGAAACGCTGGCCTTAGCAAGACGAACGTTCAGATACTTACGGAGCTTGCTGTCTTCCAACAGAGCATCTCCGAAGTTCTTACCACCGTACCAATTGGAATCCCAACCTCTTACGATTCCTAAACGATTGCTAATTGGATTAACTTTTTGTCCCATCTTACTTAATTTTGATCTTCGTTATTATTCTTAGCACCAACGAACAAAGTCACATGGTTAGAACGCTTACGGATTCTATATCCTCTACCCTGTGGAGCTGGTCTCATTCTCTTGAGCGTTGCACCACCATCAACATACACTTCCGTAACAAACAACTCGCCATTTTCTGCCTTGCGCTCGTTCTTAGCCTCCCAGTTTGCAATCGCAGAGCGCAGCAATTTTTCAACTCTTGCTGCAGGTGCTTTTGAAGAGAACTTCAAAACGCCAAGTGCTCTGTTTACCTCCATGCCACGGATCATGTCCACAACAAGGCGCATCTTTCTTGGGGAAGTAGGAACATCTTGCAATTTAGCAAAATACATGGTCTTTTTGGCTTCTTTTATCTTTTCAGCCGCTAATTTCTTTCTTGCTCCCATTATATATTTACTTTTATTATTCTAGTGAATCCCATTATTTACGATTACCTGAATGACCCTTGAAGGTACGAGTAGGAGCAAATTCACCCAACTTGTGACCTACCATGTTTTCAGTAACATAAACAGGAATAAATTTATTACCGTTGTGAACTGCAATTGTATGCCCAACAAAATCAGGCGAAATCATTGAAGCTCTGGCCCAAGTCTTTACAACATCTTTCTTGCCAGACTCATTCATAGCAAGCACTTTCTTCTCAAGTTTAACGTTGATATACGGACCTTTTTTTAATGAACGACTCATAATTTACTCAATTTTATCAGGTTACTTCTTTCTTCTCTCAATAATATACTTATTAGACTGCTTCTTAGGAGCTCTAGTCTTCAAGCCCTTAGAGTAAAGACCCTTACGAGAGCGTGGATGACCACCAGAAGCACGTCCTTCACCACCACCCATTGGGTGATCAACTGGGTTCATAACAACACCACGGTTGTGAGGACGACGTCCCAACCAACGAGAACGGCCTGCCTTACCTGAGCTTTCCAGACCATGATCTGAATTACCTACACTACCGATAGTAGCCTTGCAGGTTGACAGGATCTTACGAAGTTCACCTGAAGGCAACTTAATAACGCAGTAGCTACCTTCTCTCGAAGTGAGCTGAGCAAAGTTACCAGCTGAGCGAACCAATGCAGCACCCTGACCAGGACGCAACTCAATGTTGTGAATTACAGTACCCACAGGGATGTTCTGCAATGGAAGTGCGTTACCAACCTCAGGAGCAGCCTCTGCACCTGACATCAGTTTTGCACCAACTTGCAATCCATTGGGAGCAATAATATATCTCTTTTCACCATCAGCGTAGAACAACAAAGCGATACGAGCCGAACGGTTTGGATCGTATTCGATTGTCTTAACCACTGCTGGAACACCATCTTTATTTCTCTTGAAGTCGATAATACGATAAGCTCTCTTATGGCCACCACCCAAGTAGCGCATAGTCATCTTACCCTGATTGTTACGTCCACCTGTTGACTTCTTACCAACTACGAGAGATTTCTCTGGTACTCGTGCAGTAACTTCTTCGAAAGTACCAATAATCTTATGTCTCTGCCCTGGTGTTGTGGGCTTAAATTTACGTACTGCCATTTCTATTAAATATTGCTATAAAAATCGATAGTCTCACCTTCCTTCAGGGTCACAATAGCTTTCTTGAATCTATTGGTACGACCGCTGATAATGCCACTTCTTGTATAACGTGACTTCTGCTTTCCATCATAGTTCATGGTGTTTACACTCACTACATTCACTTTATACACAGACTCAACCTCTTTCTTAATGTCAAGCTTAGAAGCCTCTGGACGAACAATAAAGCCGAAACGATTGCTCATCTTCTCGGTAACTGCCGTCATCTTCTCTGTTACTAACGGTTTAACGATATATGCCATTATTAAAGCCTCCTAACTATTAATTAAACTAAGATATTGTCGATTGCAGAAAGTGACTTTTCAGTAAACACAACAACCCCAGCGTTCAATACATTGTAAGTATTTAAACCTGAGATTGTCTCTACGTTTGCACGCTGCAAATTACGAGCCGACAAATATACATTTTTATTAGCTTCTGGTAAAATTAAAAGTAGCTTTTTATCAGAAACTTTAAGATTATTTAAGACTGCAACAAATTCTTTGGTCTTTGGAGCCTCAAAATTGAAATCTTCAACTACCAAAATAGCATTGTTTTGTGCCTTGTATGAGAGGGCTGACTTACGTGCCAGATCTTTCACTTTTTTATTCAATTTGAAAGAGTAGTCTCTTGGAGTAGGACCGAAAACACGACCACCACCAACAAGTACTGGTGAGTTCAGGTCACCACGGCGTGCACCGCCACCACCTTTCTGACGGCCAATCTTACGAGTAGAATGGCTCACTTCACTTCTTTCCTTTGACTTATGTGTACCCTGACGCTTATTGGCCATAATCAGCTTCACGTCCATGTAGATAGCATGGTCATTGGGCTCAATTCCGAAGATAGAATCGTTTAACGCAATCTTTCTTCCGGTGTCTTCACCTTTGATGTTATAAACGTTAACTTCCATTATTTCTCAATTAAAACGATTGAATTTTTCCATCCTGGAACAGAACCCTTAATCAGAAGCAGGTTGTGCTCAGGAATCACTTTTAATACTCGCAGGTTCTGAACAGTCACACGCTGGTTACCCATCTGACCACCCATACGCATTCCCTTAAATACTTTTGCAGGGTATGAGCAAGCACCGATAGAACCCGGCTTGCGGGCGCGGTTGTGCTGTCCGTGTGTAGCCTGACCCACACCACCGAAGTGATGTCTCTTTACTACACCCTGGAAACCTTTACCTTTGGAAGTACCAATAACATCAACGAACTCTGCTCCATCGAACAGCTCTACGCTTACGGTATCACCCAGATTTAACTCTGTCTCAAATTCTTTGAACTCGGCCAAGTGTTTCTTGGGAGTTACTCCAGCCTTCTTAAAATGACCCATCAGAGCTTTGGTGGTACGCTTTTCCGTTGCATCCTGGAAACCCAGCTGAATGGCAGCATAACCATCTTTCTCTACTGTCTTAACTTGAGTAACTACACAAGGACCTGCTTCGATAACAGTGCATGGTACATTCTTACCATCGGCACTGAAAACGGATGTCATTCCGATTTTCTTTCCTAATAATCCTGGCATTTCTCTAAATTTTTAAAACTTACACTTTGATTTCTACTTCCACACCACTAGGTAACTCCAGCTTCATCAATGCATCTACGGTCTTAGCTGTAGAGCTATAGATGTCAATCAGTCTCTTGAAAGAAGAGAGCTGGAACTGCTCGCGTGACTTCTTGTTCACGAAAGTTGAACGGTTCACAGTGAAAATGCGCTTGTGAGTTGGCAATGGAATAGGACCGCTAACGATAGCACCAGTTGCTTTCACTGTCTTTACGATACGCTCAGCTGACTTGTCAACCAAGGTGTGGTCGTAAGATTTCAATTTAATTCTAATTTTCTGACTCATTTTTTGGTTTTAGTTAATAATATTAATAATGTGTGGATGCCGCAGATTAAGAGTCATATGCTAACCCGGGTGTTCCACTTTTGTTTTAAAGCAAATCAACACGGCCCTTCACTTCTTCAAGCACTGCAGTAGCAATGCTCTTGGAAAGTGGAGCGTGATGATCATAGGTCATTGAAGAAGTTGCACGTCCAGAGGTAATGGTACGCAAGTCTGTTACATAACCGAACATTTCTGCCAGTGGTACCATGGCCTTCACGATGCGAGCACCAGAACGAGTAGATTCCATACCTTCTACCTGGCCGCGACGCTTGTTAAGGTCACCGATCACGTCACCCATATTCTCTTCTGGAGTAACAACCTCCAACTTCATAATAGGCTCCAACAATACTGGACCTGCCTTAGCAGCAGCATTCTTGTAGGCCTGAATAGCACAAATCTCAAATGACAGCTGATCAGAGTCAACTGGATGGAACGAACCATCTACCAGTTCTACCTTCAGAGAATCGAGTGGATAACCGCCAAGCACACCGTTTTTCATGGCAGTCTCGAAACCCTTCTGTACTGAAGGAATAAACTCCTTTGGAATATTACCACCTGTCACTGAGTTGATAAACTGCAAGCCACCCTCCTTAAAGTCCTCATCAACTGGACCAACATTAACGATGATGTCTGCATACTTACCACGACCACCCGACTGCTTCTTGTAGAGTTCACGAAGGTTCACTGTCTTAGAAACTGCTTCCTTGTAGTTCACCTGAGGTTTGCCCTGGTTGCACTCTACTTTGAATTCACGTTTCAGGCGGTCGATAATGATATCAAGGTGAAGCTCACCCATACCAGAGATGATGGTCTGACCACTCTGTTCGTCAGTGCGAACAGTGAAGGTAGGATCTTCCTCTGCCAATTTAGCAAGACCGTTAGAAAGTTTCTCCATATCCTTCTGAGTCTTTGGCTCTACTGCAATACCGATCACAGGATCAGGGAAGTCCATAGACTCCAAAATAATAGGAGCGTTCTCATCACAGAGGGTATCACCTGTATGAATGTCCTTCAAACCTACCACTGCACCGATATCACCAGCAGCAATCTCCTCAACCGGATTCTGGTGGTTGGAGAACATCTGGAACATACGTGAGATGCGCTCCTTCTTGCCACTGCGGGTGTTATACACATAAGATCCAGCAGTGATCTTACCAGAATATACGCGGATGTAAGTCAGACGGCCTACGTATGGATCGGTAGCAATCTTAAATGCCAATGCAGAAGTGTGTTCTTCCTCATCAGGACGACGCTCTTCTTCTGCGTTGGTGTCTGGGTTCGTTCCTACGATGTTAGGAGTATCCAATGGAGAAGGCAGGAAGGCGCATACATAGTCGAGCAGAGGCTGAACGCCCTTGTTCTTGTATGATGAGCCACAACATACAGGAGTAAGTTCCATACTCACGGTTCCTTTTCTGAGCGCAGCTATAATCTCCTCTTCTGTAATGGTTGAAGGATCTTCCAGATACTTCTCCATAAGAGTATCATCATAGTTGGCTGCATTCTCCAGCATCTTGTCTCTCCACTCCTCAGCCTCATCCATTATTGAAGCAGGGATGTCCTCTATATCATATTCTGCACCCATAGTCTCATCGTGCCAAAGGATGGCCTTCATCTTAATGAGGTCAACCACACCCTTGAAGTTCTCCTCTGCACCAATAGGTACTTGGATAGCGCAAGGGTTAGCACCGAGAATATCCTTCATCTGACGAATCGTTTCAAAGAAATCAGCTCCAGAGCGATCCATCTTGTTCACATAACCGAGACGAGGCACATTGTACTTATCTGCCTGGCGCCATACGGTTTCAGACTGAGGCTGAACACCATCAGCAGCACTGTAAGTAGCCACAGCACCATCAAGTACACGCAGTGAACGCTCCACCTCAGCAGTGAAGTCCACGTGTCCCGGAGTGTCAATCAGGTTAATCTTGTAGGTCTGGTCATTCCACTTCCAGCGACAAGTAGTAGCTGCAGAAGTGATGGTGATGCCACGCTCCTGTTCCTGAACCATCCAGTCCATAGTCGCAGCACCGTCGTGTACCTCACCAATCTTATGGGTAAGACCCGTATAGTAGAGAATACGCTCTGATGTAGTAGTCTTACCGGCATCAATATGAGCCATGATACCGATATTCCTCGTCAAATGTAGATCTTGTTTAGACATTTTTCTTATTTACCGTTGTTTATTAGAATCTAAAGTGTGCGAATGCGCGGTTAGCCTCAGCCATTCTGTGCATGTCTTCCTTACGCTTGAATGCACCGCCTTGCTGGTTGAAAGCATCAACGATTTCATTTGCCAGTTTTTCTGCCATTGACTTACCGCCACGTTTACGTGCAAAGGAAATCATATTCTTCATGGAAATAGATTCTTTACGGTCTGGTCTGATTTCTGTAGGCACCTGGAAAGTTGCACCACCGATACGACGTGACTTTACCTCTACCTGAGGGGTAATGTTGTCAAGAGCCTGCTTCCAAATTTCGAGGGCAGACTTTTCTTCATTCTGAAGTTTTTTCTTTACGGTTTCAAGTGCGGCATAGAAAATGGTGTAAGAAATGCTCTTCTTGCCATCGTACATCAGGTGATTTACGAACTTAGACACTTTCACATCATTGAACACAGGATCCGGAAGGATAATGTGCTTTTTTGGTTTAGCTTTTCTCATTTGTTTTTACAAATAACGTTTTCGTTCTTGGTTGTTTGTTTCTGTCATCTTCAACCTCTCCCTCTGGAGTGATTTACTCAACCGATAAAATTTCCAAAAGACTAAAACTTAGTTATACATTAATTATTTCTTCTTAGCTGCTTTAGGACGTTTAGCACCATACTTAGAACGACGTTGTGTGCGACTTGCTACACCTGCGGTATCAAGTGTTCCACGAACGATGTGATAACGTACACCTGGCAGATCCTTTACACGACCGCCACGTACCAGAACGATAGAGTGCTCCTGCAAGTTGTGACCTTCACCTGGGATGTAAGAGTTCACCTCTTTACCATTGGTCAAACGAACACGAGCTACTTTACGCATAGCTGAATTTGGCTTCTTAGGCGTGGTAGTATATACTCTCACGCAAACGCCACGTCTCTGTGGGCATGAATCGAGGGCAGGAGACTTGCTCTTGTCCTTCAGTTCTGAACGCCCTTTTCTTACTAATTGCTGAATTGTAGGCATTTTACTTGTTTTTAATTATTATTTTATTGTTTTATTATTATTTTCTTTTCTAAAACACCCTCTAAAACAGACCTTTATTAGGTCTTTTACAAGGGATTAGTTCACAAATGGGCATAGTTTATCCACATTTTGGGCTGCAAAGATACATATAATATTTGAATATTCATCACCTCTCAAGCCATTTTTTGACTTCAGAGGCCCAGAAAAGACGAAAAGATGCCAAAATTTAGCATCTTTTCACACTTTTAAATCTTTTTAATTCAGGCTTGACCTTGAATTCCTGGAAAAACTACTGTATTGCTCTCTTCTGGCAAGTGTATCTTCCCGAATTTACGCTCATACTTTGTGATATTTTCCGACAGCGCTATCAGCAGACGTTTCACATGCGCTGGTGTCATCACAATGCGACTCTTCACTCGAGGAGTGGCGTTTGGCAGTGTCCTCACAAAATCGAGAACGAACTCAGATGGAGAATGAGATATCACGGCAAGATTGGAGTAAATACCTTCTGCCACTTCATTACTGATGTCGATCTTCATCTCCGGAACTTTGATGTCATCTTCCATGCTATTATATATATTAATAAGGTGTAAATAAAAAAGCTGCAAAAATCTGTGTTTTGCAGCTCTGTTTTTTCTGTAGGTTTAAGAAAGCATTAAGCCTTTACGCCATTATACTCATCAGAGATGGTAAGTTTCTTTCTTCCCTTAGCGCGACGTGCTGCCAGTACTCTGCGACCATTGGCAGTAGCCATTCTCTCACGGAAACCATGTTTGTTTCTTCTCTTTCTGTTTGAGGGTTGGAATGTTCTTTTCATTGCTATATTTCGTTTTTATTGTTATTATTCTCACACAATCGGGCTGCAAAATTAGAAAGTTTTCCGAAATTAACCAAGAAATCGCTCTTTTTATCTCACAACTTTTTGTATTTTTTATCGATTTCGATTATTTTTGTACCCAAAATTAGAGATTTGCGTCTCAAAGACAATTCAAAATAGTACAAAATATTAAAGATTACGAGTATGATTAATGCCCAAGACATTAAAATCGGAACAGCTATCCGCATGGACGGCAAACTGTATTTCTGCATCGACTTCCTGCATGTAAAGCCAGGTAAGGGTAACACTTTCATGCGCACCAAACTGAAGGACGTGGTTAATGGCTACGTTTTGGAGCGCCGCTTCAACATCGGTGAAAAACTAGAAGACGTTCGCGTTGAGCGCCGTCCTTACCAGTTCCTCTACAAAGAGGGTGAGGATTTCATCTTCATGAATCAGGAGACTTACGATCAGGTACCTATCGCCAAGGAGCAAATCAATGGTGTGGATTACCTGCTGGAAGGTATGGTAGTGGAAGTGGTATCTGATGCCAGCACTGAGACCATCCTTTATGCAGACCTGCCTGTTAAGGTTCAGATGAAGATCACTTACACAGAGCCAGGTGTTAAGGGTGATACAGCTACCAACTCACTGAAACCTGCTACTGTAGAGAGCGGAGCAACTGTTCGCGTACCTCTGTTTATCAATGAGGGCGAAACCATCGAAGTTGATACGCGCGACGGTTCATATGTAGGTCGTGTGAAGGCTTAATTCCGTCCTTATATATTAATAAGGTGTAAAAACAGCAGAGATGCTTCCCAAACACAGTAGTGGGAAGCATTTCTTTTGCAAAGACGAAATTGTACAAAAAGGACATCCCCATAAAATGCTTTGTGAAGGCATTATTTTTTCCTAGTTAGAAAAAAATTATTCCCTCGTTAGGAAAATAGTTTTTCTACGTGTAAGAGGAAATCGCCCTCTTTTAGGCATTTCAAGGATTGTACAAAAAGGACATAAACTGCCAATATGAAATATTCCCTTATCATACCGGTATACAACCGTCCCGACGAAGTGAATGAGCTTCTGGAAAGTCTCACTAAGCAGAAGTTCACCGACTTTGAAGTCGTCATTGTAGACGACGGCTCCACATTGTCTTGTCGTGAAGTGGTACAGGCGTATGAAGGAAAACTGGATGTTCGCTATTACTTTAAACCAAATTCTGGACCCGGACAAACACGCAACTATGGTGCAGAACGTGCCAAAGGCGACTATCTGCTGATTCTGGATTCAGACATCTTTATTCCTGAGGGATATTTTGAAGCGGTGGAGCATGGGATTGAAGAAACAGGAGCCTTGGCTTTTGGAGGGCCCGATAGAGCACACACATCCTTCTCTCCTATCCAAAAGGCAATCAACTACTCCATGACATCTTTCTTCACCACAGGAGGCATTCGTGGCGGAAAGAAGAAAATGGACAAGTTCTATCCACGCAGTTTCAATATGGGCGTGAAACGGGAGGTATATCTAGCATTGGGAGGATTCTCGAAGATGCGTTTTGGAGAGGACATTGACTTCAGTATCCGACTTTTCAAGGCAGGGTATCAGTGCAAGCTTTTCAGTGAAGCTTGGGTTTTCCATAAGCGCAGGACTGATTTCCGCAAGTTCTTCAAACAAGTACACAATTCGGGCATTGCACGCATCAACCTTTATAAGAAATATCCAGAATCCCTGAAACTGGTACACTTGTTGCCTGCTGTTTTCACTGTGGGGACAGGCCTATGCCTTCTTTCCATACTGTTGGGAGTGATTTATGGCATACTCAACCAGTCGGGCATCATCAACATCGACTTTCCTGCCGGTCCCATCCTTGTAGTATTGGGATTACTCCCACTTTTGGTGTATGCTGCCCTCATCTTCATTCATTCTTCCATCAAGAACCGAAGTCTGAAAGTGGGATGGCTCTCTATCCCTGCTGCTTTTATCCAACTCCTGGGATATGGAACAGGCTTCCTTCGAGCATGGTGGGGACGATGCATAAAAGGGAAAGGCGAGATGGAAGCATTCAAGAAAAACTTTTATAACTAACTAAAATCAATAAAACATGGCAAACAAACTTAACATCAATCAATGGGCAGCAGAAGACCGTCCTCGTGAGAAAATGATACTCAAAGGAGCCAGCGCCCTCAGTGATGCAGAACTATTGGCCATTCTCATTGGCTCTGGAAGTCAGGAAGAAAGCGCCGTTTCACTCATGCAACGCGTCCTTCAATCCTGTCATAACGATCTTGGAGCTTTGGGAAAATGGGAACTTCAGGATTTCAAGAAATTCAAGGGACTTGGTGAAGCAAAGAGTATCAGCATCATGGCAGCTTTGGAACTAGGGAAAAGACGGAATGAGAATGAAGTCACAGAACGGACATGTATCTCCTCCTCTGCAGATATTTTCAAGATCTTTCATCCACTTCTAAGAGACCTTCCTACTGAAGAATTCTGGATATTGTTGTTGAATCAAGGCAACAGACTTATCGATAAAGTTTGCATCAGCAAGGGAGGCATCGACCAAACCACTGCCGATGTACGCGTCATCCTTCGTGAAGCCCTCTTACATAGAGCCACGCAAATCATCTTGGTGCACAATCATCCTTCAGGGAACACACGACCAAGTCAGGAGGATAAGCGATTGACGCAAACGGTAAAGAAATGTGCTGAAACCATGAACATCAGACTGACCGACCATGTGATTATCACTGATGGAAGCTTTTTCAGCTTTAATGACGAAGGCTTGATGTAATTTGCTTTTAATATTCGCCGAACTTACCTGGCACTCGGAAATGAAAAGAAAACAATTTTCTTTTTACATTTCACTCGTTTTTACGTAACTTTGCCAACGCATAAGGAAGATTGATATGACAACATTTGAGATAGAAGAAAAAATAGTCGCCATGCTCAAGACAGTGTATGATCCTGAGATTCCTGTCAATATCTACGACTTAGGGCTTATCTATAAGATAGATGTGTCTGAAGACGGAGCTGTGGATATAGACATGACCCTTACCGCACCGACTTGTCCTGCTGGTGATTTCCTCATGGAGGATGCCCGTCAGAAAGTGGCTTCCATCAAAGGAGTGACTTCCACCAACATCAATCTGGTCTTCGAACCCGAATGGACACAAGACATGATGAGTGAGGAAGCAAAACTGGAGCTTGGATTTATGTAATAAACTGAAATATGAAGAATGTCTATTTCCTTTCTGATGCCCATCTTGGTTCTTTAGCCATCAAACATGGAAGGACACAAGAGCGAAGGCTGGTCAATTTCCTTGATCAAATCAAGGAGAAGGCTGCCGCCGTCTATCTGCTTGGTGACATGTTCGACTTCTGGTATGAGTTCAAGACCGTCGTCCCAAAAGGTTATACCCGTTTTCTTGGTAAGCTTTCTGAACTAACGGATTTAGGAGTGGAAGTTCATTTCTTCACGGGCAATCACGACATCTGGTGCTATGATTATCTTGAAAAAGAATGTGGTGTCATCGTACATAAGAAACCCCTTACTACTGAAATCTACGGAAAGGAATTCTATTTGGCACATGGCGACGGCTTGGGAGATCCCGACAAAAAGTTCCAATTCCTGCGTTCACTATTTCATAACAAAATATTGCAAACGCTCTTCTCAGCCATCCATCCTAGATGGAGCGTAGCTTTCGGCTTGAAATGGGCAGAACATAGTCGCTTGAAACGTGAGGAAGGAAAAGAACCCGATTATATGGGAGAAGACAAGGAATATCTGGTGCTCTATACGAAGGATTATCTGAAAAACCATCCGGATATTAATTTCTTTATCTATGGGCACAGGCATATAGAATTAGACTTGCAATTGACAAAAGAAGCAAGAATCTTAATCCTGGGAGATTGGATAAGTTTGTTCACATATGCCGTTTTTGATGGAGAACATTTGTTTATGGAACGCTATGTAGAGGGAGAAACACAGGTGTAATGCTTGTAATGATGAAACAGTTCGTTAAGACTAAAAAATAAGAAAGCCCTGCTAAATCGTTTAGCAGGGCTTTCCTATAATTCTATGCCAAAGGTTTCAATTGGTGTACTTATATCCAGCAGCCTTTGCTATGTTCTTAGCTATATCTGTATTGTTAATCTTTCCGTTCATGAAAAGATTGGCCCCTGCACCTATCACAAACACAGGCACATAACCGGCAGTATGTCCGCCAGTAGTCCAACCAATGTGAGTGTTTGTGGACATTACTTGTTTAGCAGCAGTAGCAATAGGGTCGGTTCTGGAATATAGGTCTTCAGTAAACCTGATATTGTTATTAACGAAAGACTCTTCATAAGCATCTCTCAACTTACGCTCCTCTGCCCAAGAGAGTTTCACCTTATCAAAGAAGCCGAAATATTCTGTCAGCAAAGCTTTCACACCTTCCCAAGAAGCATCTCTCTGATGATCACGACGATAATTCGTCACGATCTTTGAGAACTCTTCTGCCGAACACTTCTGACTTTTGAAATTCTCCAAATACAGCCAATAGTTAGAGTTGCCTAAACCCATACCACCCGTTTCATGGTCAGCTGTGATAACAATCAATGTCTCTTTAGGGTGCTTTTTGTAAAACTCATAGGCGACTTTCACGGCCTCATCCATATCGATAACCTCCTCAAAAGCAGCACCTGCATCATTAGCATGGCATGCTTGGTCTATCTTTCCACCTTCCACCATCAGGAAGAAGCCCTTGCTTTTCTTATCCTTGGTCAGGAAATCAATAGCACACTCGGTAATCTCTGCCAATGACAGATCGCCAGGTTTGCGGTCAATGGCATAAGGAAGACTTTCTACTTTGGGAGCATTCTCAGGTTGTATCAAGATCATCTTGTCAGTAGAGCTCTTCTTGGAATTATACTCATCCACCCCACGCGCGATTATATAACCAGCCTCATCAATCATCGGATATATGCTGGGAGCAGAAGTTCCGTCAACCAAAGTCTCAGGACGAAGGAAGCCACTACCACCAAAGAAATCAAAATTCGACTTAGGAAGATCGGTAGCAATCTCGTAGTACATCTGCCTACGCTCTTGATGAGCATAGAAACTGGCAGGCGTAGCATGGTCAATACTCACGGTAGTGGTAACGCCTACTTTCTTACCAGCAGTCTTGGCCATCTCAGCAATTGTTTCAATACGTTCTTTATTATCATTTAAGCCAATGGCACCATTGTAAGTTTTCACACCTGTTGCCAAAGCAGTCCCTGCAGCGGCAGAATCAGTTATAGGATTAGAAGTCGAATAAGTAGCAGCCACGGTAGCTACTGGGAAAGAAGCGAAAAGCAGAGGTTCATAACCAATTCTACCTTGATTGGCTGCAATGTACATCTCCGTACCATTTACTTGATTCACTCCCATGCCATCACCAATAAAATAGAACACATACTTTGCCTGCTGAGCTTGCATATTCAAAGCAAGCATAGCAACAATCAACAGATAAGCAAATCTTTTCATAATATTATTTATTAACGTAAATATTCTTAGACAAAGATAAACATATTAATTTATTCAGGCAAGAATAATGCTCAAATTAGCCATTACCCCCTTCCCAAAGTGGCAAAATACGCATAATCATCAAAAATAATTGCAATCAACCTTATTTTTTTTCTTATTTCTCCTTTTTTTTCTCGTTTATTAATTATATTTGTATCAAATTTTTAGTCAATAAACGCCCATAATACAGGTGTTTTCGTTTATTAGAAATAAAAAAGCATTATAAATAATATAAAAGGTTTGATTATTTCTAATGAGCATTTAAAAAGCATGAACTTATAACCCTATTTTATAGATTTTTTAAATACTGAATCTAAGATGAATAAATTTAATTTTGTAAAGGAGTTAGCAAAACGACTTAACTGTAACGACTATGTAGCTAAGCATTTTGTTGATGAGTACAACAAACTTGTTGTAGAGAAGATGTGTGAAGGAGAGGAAGTAAAGCTTCAGTACTTTGGAAAGTTTATTCCTCATCGCCAGCCACAGCGCCCTGGTCGCGATCCTAGAAATGGTGAGTTCCATGAGATTCCAGAGCGCACTACCATTAAATTTAAGGTAAGTGCAAATGTTCTGAAACAGATGAATCCAGACGAGAAGTAAGCTACAGTCTTTACAAAGTAGTAAAACTATAGCATTACAAATCTGCTCGGATGTAGTTTTTTACACCCTGAAGGTTTGTAATGCTATTTTTATTTTCCTTGAAACATCTGTTTCAGAGCAGAGCAAAAACATCTTTCTGTCAGAGTAAAATCTCTTCAAGTATTGCTTTTGCACAGAAATTCCACTATCTTTGTAGAAAAATACCAACTAATAACTTTAAAAGATATTACTATGAGCAAACTTGTTGAAGGAATCATTGAGCGCGCCAAGTCTGACCGCCAAAGAATTGTTCTTCCTGAAGCTATTGAGGAACGCACCCTTAAAGCAGCTGATCGTGTACTGGCTGATGAAATAGCAGACGTCATCTTAATAGGAAACCCTGACGAGATACATGCACTTGCCGATAAATTCGGCTTAAAGCATATTGGCAAAGCCACACTCATCGATCCTTTGAACAATCCTAAATCCGAAGAATATGCAACCTTACTTGCAGAATTGCGTAAGAAGAAGGGTATGACCATCGAAGAGGCTCGCGAGTTAGTGAAGAACCCTCTTTATTTGGGATGTATGATTATTAAGACAGGTGGTGCCGATGGCCAGATTTCCGGTGCATTGAGCACCACAGCAGAGACGTTGCGTCCAGCCCTGCAAATAATCAAGTGTACTCCTGGCATTACCTGTGTCAGTGGTGCCATGCTCCTGATTACCAAGCAACTACAATTTGGTGAAGATGGTGTCTTAGTTGTAGGTGATGTGGCTGTGACTCCTATGCCAGATGCTTCACAATTAGCTCAGATTGCTGTTTGTACTGCTCAGACTGCTAAGGCTGTCGGTGGTTTTGCTGATCCTAGAGTAGCCATGCTAAGTTTCTCTACCAAAGGCTCTGCTGCTCATGAAGTAGTGGATAAAGTTGTGGAAGCAACTCAATTGGCAAAAGAACTTGATCCTACGCTGAAAGTTGATGGTGAACTTCAAGCAGATGCAGCATTGGTTCCTTCCGTAGGTTCTAAGAAGGCTCCAGGAAGTGAGATTGCAGGTAAAGCCAATGTTTTGGTATTCCCTTGCCTCGAAGTTGGCAACATTGCCTACAAGCTCGTACAGCGATTAGGAGATGCCGTTGCCCTTGGTCCTATCCTCCAAGGTATTGCCCGTCCTGTGAACGACCTTAGTCGTGGTTGCTCTGTAGATGACATCTACTACATGGTAGCCATCACTGCTTGTCAGGCACAAGCTGCAAAAGCAAACAAATAATTTTACATAGTTATGAAAATATTAGTACTTAACTGCGGAAGCTCATCCATCAAATACAAACTGTTTGATATGAGCAAGAAAGAAGTGATTGCTTCTGGCGGAATAGAGATGATTGGTCTGGAGGGTTCTTTCCTTAAATTCTTGGCACCCGATGGTGAGAAAAGAATCATTGAGAGAGACATTCCTGAACATACCGTTGGTGTAGAGTTGATTCTTCAAACTCTTACCGATCCTAAATATGGTGCCATTAAGTCACTGAATGAAATCAATGCAGTAGGACATCGCATGGTACATGGAGGAGAGAAGTTCACAGAATCTGCTCTCCTGACACCTGAAGTTCTGGAAGCATTTGAGGCATGCAACGACTTAGCTCCATTGCACAATCCTGCCAATCTGAAAGGTGTTGCTGCCGTTAAAGCCATCTTACCAGATATTCCACAAGTAGGTGTGTTCGACACAGCTTTCCATCAGACCATGCCTGATTACGCTTATCTCTATGCACTGCCATACGAATATTACGAGAAGTACCAGATTCGTCGCTATGGTTTCCACGGCACCTCTCATCGCTTCGTAAGTCAGCATGTATGCGAGATGCTAGGCATCAAGCCTGAAGGTACAAAGATCATCACTTGCCACATTGGCAACGGTGCTTCCATTGCAGCCATCAAGGACGGTAAGGTGATAGACACCTCCATGGGTCTTACCCCACTGGAAGGTCTCATTATGGGTACCCGAAGTGGTGATGTAGACGGTGGCGTAGTTACCTACTTACAGAACAAGTTGGGTATCGATGCCTATCGTATGAGTGCCATTCTCAATAAAAAGAGCGGTATGCTCGGACTTACAGGTATCTCCAGTGATATGCGCTCTATTGAGGAAGCATACAATAAGGGTGACAAGAAAGCCATCACTGCAACCAATGCCTATATTTACCGTATCAAGAAGTACATTGGTGCATATACCGCAGCCCTTGGTGGCGTAGATGTTATCGTGTTTACAGGTGGTGTAGGTGAGAATCAGGCAAGCATTCGTTCGGGTGCTATTGAAGGAATGGATTATCTGAATGTGAAAGTTGATGACAAGCTGAATGCCGAGACTCGTCTGGGTAAGGAAGGGGTTATTTCTACTCCAGATTCTAAGGTAAAGGTTGTGGTTGTCTGCACAGATGAAGAACTGATGATTGCTCAGGATACTGTAAACATCTTAAATAAATAAAAAGAAAAGTCATTACATAAAAATCCCCGCTTCGAAGGCGGGGATTTTTTATTCTTCAGCAGTCAAGAAACTTTCCAGTTGTTCAGCACTCAATTTCAGATGGAATTGACCTCGATGAGCGACAGAAATACCACCCGTTTCTTCCGAAACAATGATACACAAGGCATCTGATTCCTGAGACATCCCCAAAGCTGCGCGGTGCCTAAGTCCCAATTCCTTAGGAATATCCAGATTATGTGAAACAGGCAAGATACAACCAGCGGCCACAATACGTTTCTTCCTGATTACCATGGCACCATCGTGCAACGGACTATTCTTGAAAAAGATATTCTCTATGAGTCGCTGATTGATATTCGCATCAATCAAGTCCCCTGTATTGATAATATCATCTAAAGGGAAATCACGTTCTATCACGATGAGAGCTCCCACCTTGCCCTTAGACATACTGATGCATGCCATGACAATAGGCATGATATCCTCATGCATTGGTTTAGATTTCTTATTACGCATCAGAAATTTCACGAAAGCACTTGCATTGTGGTGGGAACCTAAGTTCAAGAGGAACCGACGTATCTCATCTTGGAAAATCACAATGATGGCCAGCACTCCCACACTTACCAACTTGTCCATGATAGAACCCAGCAGTCGCATGTCAAGCACCTGAGTTACTACCAGCCATACCAAGATGAAAACCATGATACCCACGAAGATATTGATGGAGCCCGACGACTTCATCACCTTATAGGTATAATAGAGCAACACTGCCACCAGCAGTATGTCTATAAAATCTTTAATCGTAAAATCAAAAAACACGTTTCTCTATTTAATTAGTTTGTTGATACTTTTTTACAGACATAAAAAGCTTTACTGTTTCTACAGCTTCCTTCACATCGTGCACCCTTAAAATATCGGCTCCTTTATCCAATGCCATCATGTGCAAGGCGGTAGTACCATTCAAGGCATTCTCAGGCGTGATTTCAAGTTTCCTCCATATCATGGATTTTCTTGAGATACCTACCAATAAAGGCATCTCGAATATCTGGAAATCATCCAAATGTGCAAAAAGCTCATAATTCTGTTCTACTGTCTTACTAAAGCCAAAGCCCGGATCCAGAATAATATCAGACACGCCCATATTTCTTAAGGAATCTACTTTAACAGCCATATTTTTAATAGTATCTGCCACCACATCTTCATACTGACATTGTAAATGCATGGTTTCCACACTTCCTTGCATGTACATTAATATATAAGGTATATGCAATCGGGCCATCAAAGGGAACATCGCCGCATCAAATGATCCTCCTGAAATATCATTGACAATAGTCACTCCATATTCTTCCACGCACATCCGCGCCACATCGGCTCTGAATGTATCTACAGAAACATAAGCAGCTGGAGCGACTTTCCTCAGTACTGTCAAACCATATCTCAATCTATCCATCTCATCTTCAGCAGAAATCACAGGTGCTCCAGGACGAGTAGAACAGGCTCCTATATCAATGATATCTGCTCCCTCAGAAAGCATTCGCACCACCTGACCAACGATCTCCTCTTCCTCTTGTTTCCTGCTAGACTCATAGAAAGAGTCGGGAGTCACGTTCAGGATTCCCATCACTTTCGGTTGTTCCAACGACAACAATTGTCCGTTTATGTTGAGTGTACGACCTTTCATTCGTTTAAACCAGACTTTATTGCCACAAATGTAAACAAAAAAATGCATGCTTTTAGCTTTCATAAGAAAATAATACCTATCTTTGTTTATAATCCTATATAGAATAGCCCTATGAGCAACGATATTCAAGCATTATATGCCCACTTTTTGCAAAGTACAGGGGTGACAACCGATAGCCGTCATTGTCCCCAAGGTTCTCTTTTCATCGCACTGAAAGGTACATCATTCAATGGCAACGCTTTCGCAGAAAAAGCGTTGGAAGCAGGATGCAGTCATGTTGTGGTAGATGAGGAAGCTCATTATCATGCAGACGACGCACGTTACACACTGGTAACTGACGGTTTGAAAACCCTGCAGGCATTAGCTAATTATCATCGCCGCCAATTAGGAACCCCGCTCATTGGCATCACTGGTACCAATGGAAAAACCACGACGAAAGAACTTATCGCCACTGTTTTAAGCCAAAAATATCAAATCTTATACACCCAAGGAAACCTGAACAATTCCATTGGAGTGCCGCTTACTGTGCTCGGATTGAAAAAAGAACACCAACTGGGAGTCATTGAGATGGGTGCCAGTCATCCTGGGGATATCAAGGAGCTTGTGGATGTTGCAGAGCCCAACTATGGCATCATTACCAATGTAGGTAAAGCGCATCTCTTGGGTTTTGGATCTTTCGAGGGAGTCATTCGTACCAAAGGAGAATTATATGACTTCCTCAGAGGAAAAGGCAAATCCACCATCTTTATCGACCACGACAACTCCTATCTGCAGAACATCGCAGGAGGATTGACGAAAGTGGAATATGGCACTGAAGAAGGATTGGATGTGACAGGACGAATCACAGGAAACTCTCCTTTCCTTGCTTTAGAATGGAAAGAACAGAAAGACAGCCATTGGCATGCTATTCAAACTCAGTTGATAGGTTCCTATAACTTTACCAATGTCCTAGCAGCCATCACCATCGGACGCTATTTCCAGGTAGATGCAGCGAAAATAGATGCTGCCATAACACAATATGCCCCGCAGAATAATCGCTCACAACTACAGAAGACAGCTCATAATACCCTGATTATCGATGCCTACAATGCCAATCCTACCAGTATGCATGCAGCCCTGGAGAATTTCCAATTGATGGAAGCCGATCATAAAATGCTCATCTTAGGTCAGATGGGAGAGTTGGGTAACGACTGTGATATCGAGCATCAGAAAGTGGTGGATTATATCGATGCGTGCAATTTCGAGGAGGTCTTGTTGGTTGGTGAGCATTTTGCCAAGGCACGTCATGCCTACCCCACTTATCCAGACACCCCGTCATTGATTGCGGCCTTACAGCAACTGAAACCCATAGGGAAAACCATCCTTATCAAGGGATCCAATAGCAATAAACTTAGCACAATAGTGGATTACTTGTAGAAATAAGGAAAAGAACATCATACTCCCTCCCCCCATTCGGGGTACTCCCCCTTTCGAAAGGGGGAGAGTTTCTTACTTAACGCTAGTCTTGATGAAACGGGGGCGTATGACAAAATAACAAACTACAGACCCCACAACGGCACCCAACGTATTGAAGATAAAATCTGCCCAATCACCACTACGGGTTGTAGTGGCGTAAGCCTGTAACAACTCCACCACACCACTGTAGACGATGGGGCAAATCAATGCACCCACCACACCATGCCACCAGGGGGCCTTCACCTCCCGATGTGCCCTAAAATGCTCTATCCACAACAATGAAGACAAGGTGAAATACATGCAGAAATGCACAAACTTGTCAAAGTTGGTGATTTCATCCAACTCCGTTTTTGGCGGAGTGAAGAAAGAAAGGTATGTAATCACTGCTATCAGCAGTAATGAAAATGGGTACCTTTTTAATATTGACATCATAGCTTAAGATTTTGCACCACAAAGATAGCAACAATAAATTAAAAGTGCTATCTTTGCATGAAATTATCACGAAATGGTAAACAATAGTAACAGAATCAATTTCGGAAGTAAGATGGGAGCCATCCTTGCTGCTGCAGGTTCAGCAGTGGGGTTAGGCAATATATGGCGCTTCCCCTATGAGACTGGCAACAGTGGTGGAGCTGCCTTTATCCTAATCTACATTGCCTGCATTCTCTTCTTTGGACTTCCTGTGATGATTGCTGAGTTCACTATTGGCCGTCATTCTCGTGCCAATACTGCCAGAGCCTACCAGATTCTGGCTCCTGGCACACAGTGGCGATGGGTTGGTCGCTGGGGTGTACTTACCGGATTCTGTATCTTGGGGTATTATACCGTAGTGGCAGGTTGGTGTCTGGAATATGTGATAGATTCTGCGACAAACGCCTTTGCCAACAAAGTTTCAGCCGACTATGTAGAGATGTTCAACAGCTTTGTAAGCAATCCTTGGAAGCCTGCTGTACTCATGACTCTTTTCATGCTTGCCACACACTTCATTATTACCAAAGGCGTACAGAAAGGCATTGAGCGCTCGGCTAAGATCCTGATGCCCGTATTGTTTATCCTGTTACTTTTTCTGGCTGTTTGTTCCATCACGCTCCCAGGCGCTTCTGCTGGTATCGACTTCCTTCTAAAGCCTGATTTCAGTAAGGTTAATGCCGACGTATTCCTCAGTGCCTTAGGACAGACATTCTACTCTCTAAGTTTGGGTATGGGATGCCTTTGTACTTATGCCTCTTACTTCCGTGCCGATACCAAATTGCCCAATACCGCTCTTTCCATAGCAAGCATCGACTCCTTGGTGGCCATCTTGGCTGGATTCATTATCTTCCCAGCCGCCTTTGCAGTAGGTATCAATCCTGATGCAGGACCTAGCCTCATCTTCATCACCTTACCCAATGTATTCACACAGGCTTTCGGAGACATCCCATTTATTGCCACCGCACTGAGCCTTATGTTTTATATCCTGCTTTCGTTGGCAGCCCTCACCTCTACCATCTCCATGCATGAGGTCGTAACTCTCTATCTACATGAGGAGTTCAATCTCACTCGTAAGAAGGCGGCTGGGATAGTGACCATTGTCTGCGGATTCATCGGAGTACTTTGTGCCCTATCGTTCGGACCGCTTAAGGAATACACCTTCTTTGGCAAGAACCTCTTTGACATGTTCGACTTCGTGACAGCGAAGCTCATGCTTCCGATAGGTGGATTCTTCATTGCCATTTTCACAGGATGGTTCCTCGATCACAAGGTGTTGCGTTCAGAGTTGAGTCCTTGCAGAACCCTCCATCCCTATATCTACCGAGCCATCATCATCATCCTGCGCTATGTGGCACCTGCAGGCATTGCGATGGTATTCCTTAATGAATTGGGGTTACTTTCTTAAATCATGGCACGTTGGTTTGATGAATTCCACTATTTCTCTCCTGCAGAGAAACGAGGCATCGTGTTGCTTCTTGGAGCCATTCTCATCGTAATGGTATTGCTGATCTTCTCACCCTTCAGCTCTGCTGACGAGCCTATGGATCCTGAAGCAGAACAGAAATTTCAAGCAGAGTACGAAGCTTTCATGGCTTCTGTCCATGAAGCCGACAGCCTGCGCTACCAGCCACGCACATACGAACCTCGGACCTACCAACCTCGCCAATATGAGCGTCGTAATTATCTACCACGCACATATCAACGAGATACTTTACAGCGTAAAGAAACCCCTCAACTCTATCAACCAGACACCACCCGTCAATATCCGAAAAAACTCGATGAAATCGTGGTTTTCGACTTAAATCGCGTGGATAGCCTCACACTGATGCAGATACCTGGTATTGGCAGTGGCATTGCAGGTATGATTCTGAACTATCGCCGTCAACTTGGTGGTTTCTACGATATCAGTCAGTTGGCAGAAATCCGTCTTGATTACCAGCAGCTCCTCCCTTGGTTTGAGGTACATGAGGAAGACATTAGCCGCATCCCTGTAAATCGCAGCAGTGTGGAGCGTCTGCGCAGCCACCCCTACCTAAACTTCTACCAAGCCCGTGCCTTCGTTGAGTATCGTCAGCGTCATGGTGATATCAAGAACCTGCGCACGTTCATCCTCTATGATGAGTTCACAGAGCAAGACCTTGAGCGCCTCAGTCATTACCTCAGTTTCGAATAACCTATACCTCAAAGAGAGAAGTCAGAGTACTTCTAAAAATACGAACTTAATAATTATACGATTTGTATAATTCAAAATGAATAATTAGACTTGATATTTTCAAATCTATTCTGTATCTTTGTTGCTTAGTTTTTATGTAAAAGGCCACAGTTATGAAACTCGGATTCGACAATGACAAGTACCTCCGCATACAGTCGGAGCACATCAAAGAGCGTATTGCACAGTTTGGTGATAAACTATACATGGAGTTTGGAGGCAAGCTTTATGATGATTATCATGCCAGTCGCGTTCTTCCAGGCTTCCATCCTGATAGTAAGCTGACCATGCTCATGCAACTACAGGACGATGCTGAGATTATCATTGTCATCAGTGCCGAGGACATCGAGAAGAATAAGATACGTGCCGACCTAGGTATCACATACGATAAGGATGTGCTGCGTCTGCGCGACGTATTCACTGCCCGCGGTTTCTACGTGAGCAGCGTGGTCATCACCCACTTCAACGGACAACAGAGTGCTGTGGCTTTCCGCAAGATGCTGGAGAGGGAAGGTGATGTGAAAGTGTATTACCACTATCTCATCGAGGGTTATCCTACCAATGTGGAGTTGATAGACTCTGACGAAGGGTTCGGAAAGAACGACTACGTGGAGACCACACGTCCGCTGGTAGTGGTAACAGCGCCTGGTCCTGGCAGTGGCAAGATGGCAACCTGCCTCAGTCAGCTCTACAACGAGAATCGTCGTGGTGTGAAAGCCGGCTATGCCAAATTTGAGACCTTCCCCATCTGGAACATCCCATTGAAGCACCCCATCAACGTGGCCTACGAAGCAGCCACAGCCGATCTGGACGATGTAAACATGATCGACCACTTCCATCTGGAGGCCTATGGAGAAACAACGGTGAATTATAACCGTGACATTGAGATCTTCCCTGTACTGAGCGCCATCTTCGAAGGCATCTACGGTGAGAGTCCTTATAAATCGCCAACCGACATGGGCGTGAACATGATAGGCTACTGCATCAGTGACGATGAAGTGTGCTGCGAAGCCTCCAAGCAGGAAATCATCCGTCGCTATTACAATGCTGTGTGCAACATGTACGACGGACGAAACAACGAGCATGAGGTAAACAAACTGATCTTACTGATGAAGCAGATGAAGCTCACGACTGCTTATCGTCGTTGCACTGTAGCTGCTGCTGAGCGCAAGGAACAATCTGGCACCCCTGCAGCAGCCATAGAATTATCTGATGGCACCATGATTACAGCGAAGACCACTGCTCTTTTGGGTCAAAGTTCTG
>JAEEGH010003537.1_pt1 | contig 41004 bp, 28 predicted proteins | sample 9134181 | NCBI WGS metagenome assembly JAEEGH01 (sample SAMN16246544, study PRJNA631951) | gut metagenome | biome: gut microbiome; feature: rumen; material: DP-attached | host: Bos | place: Iran: Karaj | collected 2018-10 | reverse complement strand
CGGCGGTCTTGTAGTCCTCTTCCTCCTCGTCATAGACGAACTTGTCTACACTAACGGGAGCCTCGAGGTTGGCCTCAACGGCGGTGATGTCAACGGTGGGGTTGGTGAGGTATACAGTCACGGGAATCTCAGCCAGGTTGTCGGTGCTGCCCACGAGGACGGTAACCTCGGTGTCGTCGCCGTCAGCCATGGGATAGAAGGACTTGCTGCCTGCGGACTCACCGCTGATGTTGCCGGAGATGATGAGGTTGTAGATAGCCACAACGTCGGTGGAGTTAACGTCGCCGTCGCCGTTGACGTCAGCTGCCTCCTTGGTCACACCGGTGCCGTCGATGATGAAGTTGTAAACAGCCACTACGTCGGAGGTATTAACCTCGCCGTCGCCGTTGACGTCGCCCTGAACTGCTGCGGTCCAGTCAAGGCCAGCGGCAGTAAAGGTGAGAGCAGTCTCAGCGTCAACAGCCTCGGTAAACTGGGTAGGATCTACATAGCCCTTGAGGGAAGCTACGATAGCATCGTCTGCAGAAGCAGTGAGCTCAACGGTAGCATCAGCCTCCTCAGTGGCTGCGACATTAACGAACAGACCCTTGCCTGCGGGGATGGTGGTATTGCGGAACACACCTACCAGACCGTTGGCGGGAGTAACAGTTGCATCGATCTCCTCGGGCATTGCAACTACGAAGTCAGCAACCTCCACACCTGCTACTACTACGAAGGCCTCACCTGCGTTGAAGGTATCCTTCTCATAGAGCTCAACGGTGGTGACGCCGCTGTCGTCCTTAGTCATATTCTTAACAGCATAGAAGCTTACGCCCTCGTTGTAGTCGGAGAGACCTGCAACGGCGAAGGGCAGTACCTGAACGTTGGTGGCATTCTCCTGAACGGGGATGATAACACCCTCGATTTCGGGATCAACCTCCTCGAAGGTCCAGCAGGAAGCCAGGGCATTGGTGAGCCAGCCCACAACGGCGCTACCGGCGGCAGCAGCATGCAGACCAACCTTAGCGGAGTTGTCCTTCTGGCTTACGATGTAGGTGTTGTCGCCACCTGCGAAGTCAAGCTGGAAGGGGATGGGCTCTACACTGGTGGTGGTGGGCACACTGTAGCGGTTGCCGCTCTCGTTACCCATGTAGAGACCGGTGGCAAGGTTCTGGAGATAGAATACGTGGGGAGCAGCGCCCTCTACGGGAACGAAGCGCCACATGGCGGTAGCGTTCTGGGCAAGCACGCCCTCGGTATTCTTGAGCCAGCAAACGTTGGCAGTGCCGGCAGCCACATTTACATACATAGTACCATCAAGGCAGTAAGCGGCCTCGTCACTGTAGTTGTTGACGATGTAATACCACTTGTCAGCCTCGGGAACAACCATATCCTCAAGCATGATATTGCGTGCAATCTCGAGGTCAGCGATAGCATTGTCGATGACTTCCTTGATGAGCTTACCCTCCAGGTTGATACGCTTGGCAGCATCGAGGGTAGCCTGGTAGCCGGTGATGGAAGCCTGAGTCTTGACATTACCGAAGTCATCACCGACAACGGCGGCAGCGATTTCCTTCTCAGCCTTGTCGATGGCGGCAAGCAGCACGTCGGGAGTAGCATAGAGATCCTTCACAGCCTGGATGGCGGCCTTGAGGTCGTCGATGGTCTGCTGGGTAACGGTGCCCTCGGCAACAGCCTGACGGGCAGCGGTAATCTGAGCCTTCATGGCGTCGGCAGCATCCTTCATGCCCTCTACATAGTGATACTGAGAGAGATCCTCGTCAATAGCACCGGGGAAGATGTTGAACTCACCCAGGGTGAAGTAGGCGGTGTTGCCGTTGGTCTTCTCCATGTCGAAGCGGAGGTACTTGTAGGTACCGCCCAGCTGGATCAGGTTGGAGGTGAAGTAGTCACCGGCGGCAACAACGGGGTTGTTGATGGTCTCAACCTTTGTCCACTTGTCGGTGGCGGTGGAGTAGCCGGTGGTATCGTTGCTTACATATACGCCAATCTGAGTGGGGAAGCCGTTGGCGTTGTTGTAGCGGCGTGCGGTGCGGAGCACGAACTCGCTGGCAGGATTCTCAGAGATATCCACCATCAGGTAGGGAGGAGTCTGAGCCTCATGGGCATCGGGCCACTTCTGCTGGCTGTACTTCGAATGGAAGAAAGCCTGCTCACCGTTCTCGTCGTAGTTGGTGGGGCTGCCGGTGTCCTCACCGTCTGAGTTGTAGGTAGCAACGGTGATGAAGTCAATCAGGGCAGCGTAGCGGCCCTCAACGGCCTCAGGCACGTTGCAGACAAACTGGTTGCCGCCCTCGCCGGGAGCCTTGGTGTCGTCAGCCTTGGTGATGAGAGGCTTGGTAAAGTCGCCGGAGATAACGAAGAGGTTATCATAGAGAGTGTTGGCCTCTACGCAGAGGGGCTCAACGGAAGCGATAAGCTTAAGCTGTGCAGCATAGGCAATAGCTGCGTCAACGAACTCCTGGTCAGCGGTACGGATGTACCATGCGGAAGCGTTGTCAGCACCAGTGTTCCAGGTTACAATCTTGCCGCTCTTGCCAGCACCACCGCTGTGGCCTTCCATGTGGAGTCCCTTGTTGCTGAAGTTATCCTTAACCTGCCACTGCAGCTTGCCCAGGGACTCAAAGTAAACCTTGCGCGTGCCGTTGGCAGCGAGGAAGCACTGCTGTGACCAGCCATCTGAGTTAGGACCATTGTAAACGGTGCCGTAGAGCACGTTCTTCAGCTGCCACATATCGCCGGAAGGAACAATCTCCCAAAGGTAGGAATAATCCTTGTTGGCTATCATGTCCTCAATCACAAAGCTCTTCCAGTTGGGGGTAGTGGCGTTGGAAGCATAGAGACCCATCTCCACACCCTGCTGATCGAGGAAGCCCGGAGTACCGTTTACAAAGAAGTAGTAGCCGGCCTTCATAGGAATAAGGGCAGAAGGCAGAGCATCGTTTGCTGCATTGAGCTCATCATAGAGGTTGGTGTACTCCTCGTCAGAGAGGCTTTGGGTAAGTGCAGTCAGAGCTGCTTCATATGCAGACTTAAACCTATTATAAGCCTCAGCCTCGTATGTACCGGGGTCTTTGCCAGCCACATAGGTATCTACATCCCTGGAGATAATGTTAACCAGCTCCTGAAGCTTATCCTTCGGGCCATTCACCGCAACGGTCCAAAGCTGCCAAACAACATCCTCGTTCCACGGCTCAAATGCGATATTCACATTCTGACGGCCAAGCTTGTAGTAATAGAAGCTGCCGTCGCCCTGATCAACCTCCTTGTTGCGTGCAAGCACGAAACCGTCGGAAGATTTGGTGCCGCCGATGTCACTACGCCAGTCATCGGTAGAACCAGCCTGCAATACGGTGAAGCGGCAGGCAGTAGCCTTCTCGCCCCAGGTGCAGTTAACGATGGCATAACCGAAAACATCATAGCCATCAAGGCCGAGATTGTGCTCAAAGTCAGTCTCCTGCCAGTAAGCATCCTTCTCAACATTCTTGAGAACATAGAGATTGTAGCCATCATCTGATTTCTCGCCTGTAGCCTCCAGCTGCCAGATGTAGCTTTCGTCATACAGAGCATCGCCTAAGCCATCCTTAGAAGTGGCATAGACCTTAGTCTCTTCATTCACTGCGATGGAGGGATTGTAGAGTGCGTAGTCAACACCAACCTCAGGGGCAGTAGCCTTCTGTACGAGGTGGTACTTCTGCGCATTCACTCCAAGCGAAACAGCGAACATTGCAACGAGTGCAATCAAAGAATAAATCTTTTTCATACGCTTAAAGTTAAAAGGGTTAATAATAAAAAGTGTCTAAATAAAATTAAGTTTTGGCTGCCAAAAATACGAAGATTATTTCTTTCTCTCCAAATTTTTCGCCAAAAAACGCTGTTCGATGAATAATAATTGAAAAAATATTCGCCAGCCCCACCCTATATACAAAAAACTGAATAATCTTTACCCCGCAAGACCAAGAAAACACCCCGCCTGCCTATACATATTTATAACACGTACGCGCGTGAGCGGGAAGGATGACAGGGAAAAATAATGGTAATGACATAGCAGTTGGCATTAATCTGGCAATAACTGTTATTTCATAAGCCCACGTCGCTGTTAAGTTTGTATCATACGCCCACGTCGCTGTTAAGTTTGTATCATACGCCCCCGGCAGCCAAGCTGCCACCCCCTCTATCTTAGAGGGGGAGCCGTCTCCCTGCCTTCAAATGCAGAACGGCATGCGGTAGAACGGCTTGCAAACTCCCCCTCTAAGATAGAGGGGGTGCCGTCTCCCTGCCTTCAAGAGCAGAACGGCATGCGGTAGAACGGCTTGCAAGCTCCCCCTCTAGATAGAGGGGGTGCCGTCTCCCTGCCTTCAAATGCAGAACGGCATGCGGTAGAACGGCATGCAAGCTCCCCCTCTAAGATAGAGGGGGTGGATGCGGAGCTTGCGACGCAGACGGGGGCGTATGAAAGTAATTTCTATTTCACACGCTAAGCCAGGGGCGTATGAGAGTAACTTTGCCAAACAGAGTATGAGAGTAATTTTTAAGAAACGTGTAATAAGCTCTATGTTATTTTGATATTTCCTCGATGATATACTGAATAATATCATCGGGATGGTCAAACACGTCTTTGTTTTCAAAGCGCAGAGTGCGGATTCCATATTTGTCTGCCAATTCCCTTTCCCTCACATAATCATATTCCGAAACTGTTCTCTGGTTATGGTAGTTACCATCAAGTTCAACAGCAAGCATCACCTCCGGACAATAGAAATCTAATACGTAATTGCCTATGCTATACTGCCTGCGAAACTGCAGACCCGCCACTTTTTTACCCTTAACTATATTCCAAAACGCTGCCTCCGCCGGGGTAGCGTTCCTGCGTAACTTGCGACGGACATTCCTCAGATGAGGCGCGTTTTTGCTGTATTTATCCATGATAGTTCTTCATTCCTATGATTGATTTGAGGAGTTGATATCATGCGCGTGCTTAAGTTATACGCGTGCTTAAAAAGTTACCATCATACGCCCCCGGCCCTGTTAAGTTTGTATCATACGCCCCCGGCCCTACGGGCCACCCCCCCTCTATCTTAGAGGGGGAGCCGTCTCCCTGCCTTCCTTATGTCTGACTAGGCCCGCTGGCTTGCAAACTTACCTAATGTCTAATGGCATACAGGCTCCCCCTCTAAGATAGAGGGGGTGGCTGCGGAGCTTGCGACGTAGACGGGGGCGTATGAAAGTAACTCCTATTTTTCTTTCCAGACGGGGCTACTTCTTGAACGGGGGATTGAGTACTGAGCCGAGGAGGTCGGCGGCCTCGGGGTGCTCGCGCACGTAGGAATCAATGTGGCGGACTCGCTTCTCTGCCAGTATCTCATCGACGGCGATGAGAATGCCCGTCTCCTCCACGCTGCCGAACTCATCGTTGATGGCGGTGCCGAAGACCTTCATGGTGGGCGAGAGGCTCATGTAGGCGTTGACCAGCGGCGGGATGTTGAATCCGAGCTTCCTGACCTCGCCGTTGAGCAGGCGATAATCGGCCTTGAAGTCTTTCTCGGTGAGGATGGAGGCAAGATAGTCGGGATCGGTGTCGATGAGCAGGGGCTTGACGGCCGTAACGAGGCGGTCCTTGTCGCCGAAATGCTTGTGAAGGAAATAAAGGATAAGGTCGCGTCCCACATGGCTGAAGCTGGGGTACATGGTCATCTTGCCGAAGAAATAGCGCACGTTGGGCATCACGACGGTGAGGGCTCCGAGTCCGTCCCAGAGATTGTCGAGGGCGAAGAGGCTCTTGGCCAGCGAGCGCCCGGTGTTCTGATACTCCAGTGTTACGAAGGAGCGTCCCAGCTCGATGGTCTGGGGCATATAGTCGCTGATGAATCGCTCGGAGAAGTGGAACATGTGGCTCGTGGCAAGCCTGGGCTGGCCGTCGGCGTTGAGGCTTATCTCATTGCCGGGGAAATAGCGGTAGCCGCCTATGATCTCCTCGTCCTCGGGATTCCAGACGATGAGCTGCTTGTAGGGATTGGTGCAGGTGTCAAACTCGTCGAGGTCAAGGGCTTTGCCGGTGCCGCCGCCAGCGGCGCGGAAGGCTATCTCACGCAGTCGGCCAATCTCGCGTAGCACATTGGGCGAGTCTTGCCAGGTAACGATGTATATCTCGTTGTTACTCTTGTTAGTGCGGCGCAGCTTGCGCTCGGGCGTGAGCTCCGCCTTGAGCACCTGCTTGTCGATGGGCTGGATGATTTGTTCCATAGGTTTATCTTTTACCGGGAGGAATGGGGGCTGGAAGATGATGTCCAGCGTCTGCCTTCAGTCAATTGTCTTCTTTTCCCTCGGTATCTTTTTTAAGGTTTCATTTCTTTATGTCCTGCTCTGCCAACTGATAGACCTGGCTGCGGAGCCACTGCGCCCAGTCGGTGTGGGAGCGCTCGGCGGTGAAGGTCTGCCAGGGTATGGGCTTGCCGATGGTCACGGTGAAGGGTTTGTGCATATTGCGGTAAAGCTCGTCAACGAGGAAGAGCATGGCCACGTTGACCTTGAGGCCGAGAGCCTTGCTGATATTGGCGATGCGGTAGAAGCGATTGGAGTTCTGGCCGCTGAAGTGTACGGGCACTATGTCGCGGTGGTGCTGCACGCTCTTCTGCACTACGGCCTTCTTCCAGGGGAGGTCCTGCACGCGGCCCTTGATCTTGCGCGAGCAGAGCTGGGCGGGAAACATGATGAGCTGATGTCCTGAGGCGAAGACCTCCTCCACCTTGAGCATGGCCCCACGGCCCTGCGCGCCGGTGACATTGACTGCCACGCCCAGCGGACGCAAGCCGGGCAGGTTCATCAGTATGTCGTTGAGCAGATAGCGTATGTTGCCGCCGTAGTACTCGCCCAGTATGGCGCCGAGTGCCACGCCGTCGATGCCTCCCAGGGGATGGTTGCTGGCAAAGGTGAGGCGCGCCTCGTGGTCGGCGGGCAGATTGTCCAGCCCCTTGACGGTGATGCGCATGTCGGCGTACTCCACCACGCTCCTGAGCCACTGAACGCCCTCCTCATCGGCGTGAGCGCGGAAGAAGGAGTTCATGTCGTCCTGGTGGATAATCTTCTTGAGCCATCTCACCACGAAGCACGGCACCCAGCGGGCCTTGGAGCCCATCTTGTCGCGCAGCACCTTCTCAACATCAATCTCCACGCTGTTGGGCTTGGGATTGGAGGGCTGAGGCTGGAGGTCGGAGGGGTGAGAGTTATTGCTATCGTTGTCCAACGCCATATTATACCAAATTATGTTACAAAAGTAGTGTTTTCTTTCCGTCCGCACAAAAAAATGATAGCATTTATTAACAAATAGCAGAAAAATTCTCATTTTGCCATTTCTTGGTTTGCTGATTGCGATTTATTTGGCTATTTGGGCGGCGGGGAGCAAAAATGTCATTGCATAATTTGGGAGGCACGGAGAAAAGTAATATCTTTGCAGAGAATAAAACAACGAAACTATGAGCAACGGACGACTGCTGTGGGTGGACGACGAGATTGAGTTGCTGCGCGCCCATATCCTGTTTCTGGAGAAGAAAGGCTACGAGGTGGTGAAGGCTACCAACGGCGCCGACGCCATCGACCTCTGCCGCCAGCAGGCCTTCGACCTCGTGCTGCTGGACGAGCACATGCCGGGCCTGAGCGGACTGGAGACGCTGACGCGCATCAAGGAGCGCAGCGTATCGCCAGCCATGCCCATAGTGATGGTCACCAAGAGCGAGGAGGAGGATATCATGGAGCAGGCCATCGGCTCGCAGATAGCTGACTACCTGATCAAACCCGTCAACCCCAACCAGATACTGCTGACACTGAAGAAGAACATCCACAAGCAGGAGATAGTGAGCGAGGTGACGCAGACAGGCTACCGCAAGGCCTTCACCGACCTGACCATGATGATAGAAAACGCCCGCACGGCGCAGGACTGGATCAACACCTACCGCCAGCTGGTCTATTGGGAGCTGCAGCTGCAAGAGGCACAGAGCGACATGAGCGAGATGCTCAAGATGCAGAAGCAGGAGGCCAACGGCGGCTTCGCCAAATTCATACGCCAGAACTACGAGAAGTGGATAGAGAGCAGGAGCAAACAGCCCAGCTCTAACTCCCCCCTAGCCGGGGAGAGCCTCCCCCCGATGATGAGCCCCGACGTGATAAAGGAGAAGGTGTTCCCCCTGCTGGACAAGAAGGAGAAGGTCTTCTTCGTAATCTTCGACAATCTGCGCTACGACCAGTGGCGCACGCTCTCCACCGAAATCAGCGGACTGTTTAATATCGACGAGGAGCTCTACTTCAGCATCCTGCCCACCGTAACCCAGTATGCCCGCAACGCCATCTGCTCAGGCCTCATGCCCTCCGACATCAAGGAGATGTATCCCGACCTGTGGGTGGACGAAGATGAGGACGAGGGCAAGAATCTCAACGAGGAACAGCTGATCCAGACCCTCATGCAGCGCTACCGCCGCAGGGAGCGCTTCAGCTACAACAAGATCAATGACTCGCAGGGCGCCGAACGCCTGATGCAACAGTTCAGCAACCTGATGGGCAACGAACTCAACGTAGTGATAATCAACTTTATCGACATCCTCTCCCACTCACGCAGCGAGCAACAGATGGTGAGCGAGTTGCTTCCCAACGAGGCGGCGTACCGCAGCATCACGCGGAGCTGGTTTCAGCACTCGCGGATGAAGGACCTGTTTGAGGTCATCGCCCAGAGCGGCTACAAGGTGGTGGTGACCACCGACCACGGTTCCATATTGGTGGAGACACCTATCAAGATTATCGGCGACAAGAATGTCAACACCAATCTGCGCTTCAAGTTTGGAAAGAATCTCGCCTACAAAGCTAAAGAGGTGTTTGAAATCAAGAACCCTCACAGAGTGAAACTGCCGCAGCCTAACCTCAGCACCACCTACGTCTTCTGCTACGGCGACCACTTCTTCGCCTACCCCAACAACTACAACTACTATGCCTCCCACTACCGCGACACCTTCCAGCATGGCGGCGTGTCGATGGAAGAAATGATAATACCTATCATCACCATGGAGGGGAAGTAGAGGCCCCATCTTATCCCCCTGAAGGGGGAAGATAATGATATAATGCAGCAGATTACAATAAAAGATATTGACGACCTCGACCGCGCGGCTGAAGAGTTTATGCCTCTGCTGGCGGAGCACCGAGTGTTCGCCTTCTACGGCGGTATGGGCTCCGGCAAGACCACGTTTATCTCCGCCCTCTGCCGCAAGATGGGAGTGACCGACGACACCGCGTCACCTACCTTTGCGATTGTCAATGAGTACCATATTTCACAATCTCACGATTTCACAAATTCACAATTGTCAAATGACCTAATTGCCAAATGGCCCAACAGAGCAGTCTATCATTTCGATTTCTATCGCATCAAGTCGCTAGCCGAAGCCTACGATATCGGCATAGAGGACTACTTCTACAGCGGCTGTCCCTGCTTCATAGAATGGCCTGAACTGATAGAGCCCCTGCTGCCCGAGGAGACCGTGGAGGTGCGCATCACCGTCAGTGACGACCAATCACGAATACTGGAAATATCTACTAACCCTTAAACCATAATCATTATGAAAAGACTAACTCTATTATTCGCTGCCATCATTGCAGCAGTGTCAATCAACGCCGCCGTCACTAAGATATACAGGGGCAACAGTTCCTATGTCGGCGACATCCTCTACACCTGGGACGGCAAGCACTTCTATCAGGGCAACACCACCTATGTGGGCAGCATCCTCTACACCTTCGACGGCAAGAAGCTCTACAAGGGCAACAGCACTTACGTTGGCGACGTCATCTACACCTACGACGGCGGCAAGATATACAAAGGCAACAGCTCCTATGTCGGCGACATCGCCTACACCTGGGACGGCAAGCACCTCTATCAGGGCAACACCACCTACGTAGGCAACATGCTCTACACCATCGGGGGCAAGAAGCTATACAAAGGCAACAGCACCTATGTCGGCGACGTAGCGTTCACGATAGACGGAGTGATACACCCCATCCTGCTCGCCGTCATGGGAATGATTTGACAATCCCGACAGCTACAGAAAAAGAGGCCCTCACCCGGGGCCTCTTTTCTATGTTTGATTGAGGAAATGTCCACGAAGGGGTTTACGCCCCGCGGGATTCATTAGCATTGGCAACAATATAGCAGTTGGCATAGATTACAGTTTCTGCGAAATAGTCATGCTCTCTCTGTGCCAACATCTGTGTCATTGCCTATAAAAAATAAAATGTTTTTTGCATACATTCCTGCTTTGTTTCGGTTAAAGAGTTGAAAAACAGACGATTTAATATGCAGGGTAATTTGGTCCTGTGGAAATCAAAACTAAAAGCCTTGAAACGAAAACTAAAAGCCTTGAAACGAAATCTAAAAGCCTTGAAACGAAATCTAATCCCGTGGAAAAACGCCAGCTCCACGGGATTAAAATTTTTCTTCACGGGATTAGTTTATTTTTCCACGGGATTAAAACTTTTTTGAACGGGATTAGATTAAACTTAGGCAATGATCACGCAAAAGACCCGGAATAAAAGTCTTATGTCTATTCTAATCAACGCTGCTATGCAATAAACATACAACTAACGCAGTCGCCTACTTGCCCATGAAGAACTCAAGCGTGCCGCCCTTGACGATATCGGCATAGTCGATATAGGTCTTCTTATAGGGACGGCCGTTGAGCTTCACCTTCTTTATATATATATTGTCCTTGGAATTGTTGTGGGCAATGATGGTGAACGTCTTGCCCTGCTGCGTCTTGAAGCTGGCCTTTGCCACGATGGGGCTGCCGAACTGATACTTGCCGCCGCACGGCTCCACCTGGTAGAAGCCCATGGCAGTGAGCAGATACCATGCCGACATCTGTCCCATGTCCTCATTGCCAGCCAGTCCGTCCTTGCCGGTGCCATACTGGCTATACACTATCTCGCGCAGAATCTTCTGCGTCTTGTCGGGACGTCCGGCGTAGTTGTAGAGGTAACCGATATGATGGCTGGGCTCGTTGCCGTGTGCATACTGTCCCACAAGTCCTGCGATATCGAGCTGCGCCTCCTCGTTGAGGTCGCTGCTGGCCACGAAGAGCGAGTCGAGTTTCTTGACGAAGGGCTCCTTGCCGCCCAGCAGCTCTATCAGCCCGTCCACATCGTGGGGTGCAAGCCACAGATACTGCCATGCGTTGCCCTCGGTGTAGTCGCGAGTCTGGTTGTTGGGGTTGAAGCCCTCCACCGACAGGAACTCGCCCTTGCTGTTCTTTGAGCGTGGGAATCCCGTTGCGGGGTCGTAGAGCTTCTTATATCCCTTGCTGCGCTGCATGAAGTGGTTGTAGTCCTCCTCATGCCCGAGCTTCTTTGCCACCTGAGCCACAGCCCAGTCGTCGAGGCAATACTCCATCGTCTTCGACACACTCTCGTGCTCCTCGTTGGGTATGTAGCCAATGCGCTCCATCCACTCCAGCTCGCGGAACTCGCGCAGCATCGTCTTCTTCATAGCCTGGAAGGCCTCCTCCTGATACTGTTCAGGCACATAGCCCTTCAGCACCATGTCGGCCAGGATAGGCACCGACGATATACCCACCATCGTGCCTGTCTCGTTGCCCACAAACTGCCATATCGGCATGAAGCCCTGCTCCCTGTTGACCGCCAGTATCGACAGCGCCCAGTCCCTCTGCATCTGCGGCAATATCAGTGTAGCCAGCGGATGGAAGGCGCGGTAGGTGTCCCATGTGCTCCATGTGGTGTAGTTCTTGAAGTCGGTGGTCTTATGCACGCGCTTGTCGCTGCCTGCATACTCACCGTTGGCGTCGCAGTAAAGCCACGGCGTCAGCATCATGTGGTAGAAAGCGGTGTAGAAAATCACCTGGTCGTCGTCGCAAGTAAACTCGGCGTCCACCAGTCCCAGCCACTCGTTCCATGTCTGGCGGGCGGCAGCCTTCACGCCGTCGAAGGTGTCGGAGGCCTTAGCCTCGGCCTTGAGGTTGCTCATCGCGCCCTCCACACTGGCGCCGGAGATAGCCAGCTTCACCACCACCTCGTCGCCCAAGCTGCTGTCAAACTTTATCTCGCCGTAGGCGTTGGTGCTGCGCAGGCTCTTGCCCGGCTGTTCGCGGTCGTCCTCAAACACGCGCCACTCCTTGATGGGCTTGCTGAACTCGGCCACGAAGTATACAGTGTGGCGTGATGCCCAACCGGTGGAGGTGCGGTGTCCGCAGATGGTGTGGTCGTCCACCCAGGCAATCTCGCAGTCTGTGGCGCGGTCCTCGATAGAGTTGTGCAAGTCAATCAGGAAACGTTGGTCCTTGGTGCCCTTGGGCCAAGTGTAGCGCTGCCATCCCACACGCGGAGTGGCGGTCATCTCGGCCTTGATGTTCCAGCGGTCGAGCACCACGCTGTAGTAGCCGGGCTCAGCCGTCTCTGTCTCATGGCGGAACAGCGAGGAATGGCCCGAGTTAGGCCTGTCCTCTGAGCCTCTCCATTTGTTTACGCCCCCGGTGGTAGGCATGAAGATGATGTCGCCCAGGTCGCAGCATCCTGTGCCGCTGAGGTGTATAGGACTGAAGCCTATAATCGTGTTGTCGTCCACGCAATATCCTGAGCACCAGTCCCAGCCCTGCTTCATGTTCACAGGGCCCATCATCACAAGTCCGAACGGCACACTGCCACCCACAGCCACATGGCCGTGATTGTCGGTGCCTATCATGGGATTAACGAAACTGGAGTAATCCTTGGCCGTTGAGGTCTGGACAGTAGCAGCGGCAGCTATCACTAGGGCCGCGGCAGAGAGAAAGTTACGCATTTTCATAGTCAGTATTGTTTTAAATGCCTACAAAGATAGCAAAAAAATCCGAAAGATTCCACAATACTACCCTAATTAGGGATAAAACCAGCTTTTTATATGCAATTTCAGCAGGGCGCATCACCAAAAACTACAAATCAATAACAGCAACGCCTCTGCTTCCGTCAAGGGCATACAGTCCATTTTCTTCTTACCGGTGAATTCGACGTAAGGATTAAGCAATTATTCTGATTTTGTCCATTATCGCTATATTCATTTCCGGTTTCTTCGGCATAAGGTTATATGCAATAAGTCCAACGAAGAGATTAGTAGCAAAGTTGTCTATGGGGCTTGTGTCCTCCTATTCGCCGGAAGGCGCGTTGTCTTCCTCTATATGCTCAAACTTGCCAAATGCAGGGTGCTTCCTATATAAATCAACCGTGCCTGGCGGGACGAACAGCGTGCAGTCATCACACGCATCTTCAAAGGCGGGCACGCTTCCTCCCCCATCCTGGTCATAGGCATTTATTTCTATCTCGCGCGGATTCCTGTTGTGCATATGGATTTCCTCCAGGGAGATGCAGCCATAGAAAGCACGGTCTTCTATATATTTCACGCTGTCGGGTATGACGATGCTCGGCAGGGAGGTGCATCCGCAGAAAGCATCCTCCCTTATCACTATCACGCTCTCCGGGATGACTACACTCTGCAGAGCATTGCAGCCACGGAACGCCCCCTCTCCGATGATTGTCACCCTGCTGGGGATAACGACGCTCTTCAGTGACCTGCAAAGCCAGAAGGCTCCATATTCTATGGTCGTCAGACTATTGGGGAGAACAATGCTCTGCAGGGAGAAGCAGGCTTTGAACGCATGCAAGCCTATACCCTTCACTCCTTCGGGAACAACTATGTCCTGCAAGGACCGACAGCCATAAAAAACATCCCTTTCTATGCTAGTCACCCCTTCAGGGATGTCTATGCCTTGTAGAGACTCACAGTTAAAGAACGCCCCTTCACCAATGCTTGTCACACTGTCAGGTATGACAATACTCTTCAGCAAGGTGCACCCCCAAAACACATTCTCTCCTATTCCCGTCACACCTTCAGGGATGGTGATGTGACTGATATCTTTGTGCTTTATTCCTACGACAGTCTTGCCGTCTTCTGAAAGGATGAGTTCTTCGTCCATGGTGCAAAGGTTTTTTATGTTAATTGTAGGGGAGATAAGCCAAGTAATTTACAATTTCACAAGTTACAATGTACTATTTATGTACAATTTAATCTTGTTCAGCCAACGGTCAATGGTCAATGGTCAATTATCAACTATCAAATCGGAGGTGGCCGCAATCGGCATATCACAAGACACTTCTGAGAATGTCAGACACTTCGGGCGTGTCCACTATCTTATAGGTGCCATCGTCCTTTAGCCATACTATTTTCCTGGCGATAACAGGCAGGCCGATGTCTTCCAGCATGAGGGCATAAAGGTTGAGCTGGATTACATACAGTCCATAGTCCTCCTCGTAAAAATCATCGAACGGCGGCAGGAGCATCCTACCGTAATTCCTATTATACTCGCTATACAGCTTGGCGTTCGTCTTGTAGTCCAGGATTACGAAGCCCGCCTTCGTGTCGTCACCGTTTCCGTCATACCAGTACAACATGTCGAAAGTACCGCATATCTGCTCCTTCAGGTTCTTGCTGCTGTCAGGGTTCTTGCCACTGTAGACCTTCGTCTCGTTCATTACCAGATGGTATGACGACGGCAGTTCCTTCATAAACGACTCCACAGCCTCTTCCTTGGCATGGATAGGAGCCAGGTAGTTATATTCCTTGTTATACTGCACACGGACAGAGTCTCTGATCATCTCCGGATGACCGGCCAGCAGGTAGCCCAGACTCTCGCCAAACTCATGCGTCTTCGTTCCCAGCGTGGTCGCCCTAAAGGAGTTGCAGCGCCATTTCCTGATCCAGTATTCTGCCGTCTCCCCATGCCTCTCGGCGTATGCAGCAGCCTGCGCAGCCTCGTTGAATGGCCTGGCAATAAACCTGTGGCCGATACCAGACACTGAATTCAGCCTCTTTCCGTGGAGCAGGTATCTGTGGCCCTCCTCATAGAACTCCAAGTCGCCGAACGACTCCAGGATCAGCCTTCGCGCATCAGCCACCACGTCAGGTTCACCATCAATATAGAACATCTCGCCCATGCCGCTCAAAGGCTCTGACTCCGCCATGTCGCAGCCGTTATCATACCCGAACAAATCCTGTCCTTTCTCAAGACGCATATTGTTTCCTTTATTCATAATAATAGAAATTGATAGTGCAAAGTTATAGAGAATGTTCGAAATCGCTGTACATTCCTTTATCCCTATATCATTATGTTCTTTATTACAACGCAATTACTCCTACCAACCTGAAGGCAGCATGATGTTGTCTGCGCTATGGGCATTGCGGAAGAGGGGCGCTATGTCCTCGTCACTGAAGCCGGCAATGCCGCACCCTATTCTGGTTACAAGGAAAGTGAGCTGCCTGTTTTGCCCGGCGAACTGGATAAAGTCATCGACATAGGGCTTGATTTTATCTACACCGCCTTGCATGGTAGGAATGGCATAGCTCTGGCCTTGCAGGCCGACACCCTGACCCATCACTGCACCAAACCTGCGGTATGCGTCATATGCCGCTCCACCGCCATGAATACCGCGCAGATTGCTGCCGAACACAAAGATCTCGTTGGGCGCGAGCTTCCAGATGTATTCGGGCGTAGAGAGTTGCCTCTCCTGACTCTTCTCGGGGAATACGCATGAAAATCGGACATCGCCTGCAGGTATCGGGGGTTCGAGTGCGAGATAATCTCCTGCAGCGGGAGCGAGACTGACGCTGTCGGCATCCATTATCTCCGGCATGTCGAAGTCCATGTCAAAGTTTTCCTTGAAATATGGTATGACATATTTTTCTTTCAGATGGTTGTAGCGCTGTGATATTGCCGCCGGGGTCACGCCCATCTGCGCGGCTACGTCCTTTGACTTGAAGCCGTTGACCAGCAGCATTACCAATATGGCTCTCGACATCCTGTCGAGCCTTGCCGTGTCGCATATGTCCAGCACCATCTTGTTGAAGTTGAGCCTCAGATCCTGACTCGTGTCGAAGGTCTGGATATACTCATCGAAGGTCAGCGACCCGTATTCGCGCTTATACCATTTCAGCGCATCAAGCACGATATAGCGGAATCCGTTTATCATCCATGTGCGCAGCGACACCTTGGGCGAACGGTCTTCCAGCGGTTTCCAGTCATGTTCTATCAGATAGATGGCGTATTGGTGGGCAAGCGACATGAAGTCCAGATTCTCTTTGGAACTGAGTGCATACTTCTTGTCAAAGATGTTGTATGCCACCCGGCAATACTCGTAGAAATAATGCCGAAACATCCATTGGTCGCCCCTGCGAAAGCCTTCTATTATTTCTTTCTCGCTATACATTCTACTGTTTTTTCTGACTGCAATCGGAGTACAAAATTAAAAAAAATATCTGGGTTGCTTAATTTTTTCTCAGATATATCTTTAAAGAGGTAAAGAGTGTTGCAAACTTTTATCTATCATCATCTAAATCGAAGCAAAAATGAAAAAGGTATTCAATTTGATTATCGTTGACGAGAGTGGCTCGATGTCTGTTATCCGCAAGCAGGCATTTGCAGGAATGAATGAGACGCTATCTACCGTCAGGAGCATGCAGGACCAGTATCCTGACACGGAGCAGCGGGTAACCCTGGTGACATTCGACAGTGAGCACATGAAGTGGCACTACGACAATGCTGAAGCCAAGCAGACCGAGAATCTGAAGTGGGCAGCCTATAATCCCTGCGCTGCGACCCCGCTGTATGACACCATCGGCAAATCGGTGTCGAAGCTCAACGCCATGGTTGACGAAGGCGACAACGTGCTGGTGACCATCATCACTGACGGCGAGGAAAACTGTTCACAGGAATGGTCGCTGCAGATGGTCAACAAACTTATCGGGAAACTGAAGGAGCATGGTTGGACCTTCACTCTTATCGGCACCGACAACCTCGATGTTGAGAGCATGGCCCACTCCATGTGCATTGACGAGCACTTGAAATTTTGCGAAGATGCCGCCGGCACGGATGAGATGTTTATGAAGGAGCGCAAGGCGCGTGTCCGCTTCAACTGCTGTGTTGCTGAAGGCATAGCCCTGAAAAAAGGAAGCTTCTTCAGCGAAGAGTAGACCTGTCTTGTCAACCCTCATTGAAAGCCGCACCAAGCATGCGGCTTTCATTGTTGGGTGGCATGCACTTTATACCATTCCTTATAGTCAGGATTGGCAACGAGCCTCGCACCCTGGTTGGTGGCCATACGCTTTGGCAACGGCATGACATGGATACGCAGGAGGTCCATCCTGTCCGCATCGAAGCAGATGTTTATTGTGGCATCGTCAGTCTTGTGGCATACGGTATGCAGTTCACATGCTTTCTTAAGCTTAGCTATCTGCCCATCGCTAAATCCAGACAGCAATGTGTCGCGGATGGTGTCAATGAGTTTTGAAGCCCTCTTGCCGTGGTCAATGTCTTCGTTATTGTCCTGCCTTTCAGAGTCATGGAGATAGGCAAAGGCTTTGATTACATCCATATCTACTCCTTCTTGATAAAGGATCTGGCCGAACTTGCATACTCTGTCCCAATGGTCTACGCCATGGGTACGACCCATATACTCAGGCCATCTCTGGATGGCAAAACGTCTCAGCTCGTCAAGGTTAATGGATTCTGCTTTTCCCATTGCTGCTCTTTGTCATGCTCTCCGCTATCGTCGGTTTATCAATTCACTCTACAAAGGTAGTTATTTTTGACAACGCCCAAAGAAAAAAACTGAAAATATTAGGCAATGTCGGCAGGCATCGCGAAGACTTTCGTCGGCTGTCGGTGAAGCCGGTGCCGACGTACAAGGAAAGTCTGAGAGCGAAGCGGCAATGCCGGCAGGAATGACTGCCTTTTATATTGCAATGATATCGCTGCCGGCAGAGATAGCCTGCAAAGTTAAGCCGGCGGAAACAGCTGTTCTTGGGCAGAAGTGGAGCAATATACCTGTTGTCACTGATCCACCAATTGGCATTAGACTGTTGCCGGCAGCAATATGCATGTCGTTTTCAATTATTTGGACAGCACATCAACTTACTGGGCAAAGAGCTGACTTTCAGTCGGTAGCACAAGGCCGCATAGGGGTGGGCGAATCTCTCTGATTCGCCCATTTCTTTGTGTATTCCAACGGCACATGGAGGCTGACAGTATATGCCTGCCATTGATTTTCATCTATCCCCGTAAGGAAGAAATCTTGGAGCCTGCGCAGAAAATCTAAAAGCCTGCGCGGAAAATCTTGGAGCCTGCGTGTGAAATCTATCTCAGTGGGGAGGAGCACGGGATGCGGTCCAGACGGCGCGACTGCTGACAAAGTTCTCGCGAAGTTACTCAAATATAAAAATCTTTTCGTAACTGTGCCACTTCGCTCTCGAACTTCCTGATGTCAGACCGCGCCTAAAGAGCGCCTTGCTCTTTCAAGACGGCGCGACCGCTGACAAAGTTCTCGCGAAGTTACTCAAATATAAAAATCTTTTCGTAACTTTGTAGGCGGAAAAAGTTGCTGCGTTTGCATTGACTTTAGCCTTGACCTTGACGTAATGAATAAACCTTATATATAATGGCAACAACACCTGAATTCCGCTATGCGCCCATGTTTCAGCTGGGCAAAGATGAGACTGAGTACTACCTGCTGAGCAAAGACCATGTGTCAGTAGGCGATTTTGAGGGCAAGCCCATCCTTAAGATTGAGCCTGAGGCTCTCACGATGCTGGCCAATGCCGCTTTCCGCGACGTGAGCTTCCTGCTGCGCCGCAGCCACAATGAGCAGGTGGCCAAGATACTGAGCGATCCCGAGGCCTCCGACAACGACAAGTATGTCGCCCTCACATTCCTCCGCAATGCCGAGGTTTCTGCCAAGGGCAAGCTGCCCCTGTGCCAAGACACCGGCACCGCCATCATCCACGGCGAGAAAGGCCAGCAGGTGTGGACCGGGTTCTGCGACGAGGAGGCACTGAGCAAGGGCGTCTATAAGACCTACACCGAGGAGAACCTGCGCTACTCGCAGAATGCTCCGCTGGACATGTATAAGGAAGTCAACACGCGCTGCAACCTGCCGGCGCAGATAGACATCGAGGCCACCGAAGGCATGGAGTATCGCTTCCTCTGCGTAACCAAGGGAGGCGGCTCTGCCAACAAGACCTACCTCTACCAGGAGACCAAGGCCAGGATTCAGAACCCCGGCACGCTGGTGCCCTTCCTGGTGGAGAAGATGAAGAGCCTCGGCACGGCAGCATGCCCGCCCTATCACATAGCTTTCGTCATCGGCGGCACCTCGGCTGAGAAGAACCTGCTCACCGTCAAGCTCGCCTCCACCCACTACTATGACAGCCTGCCCACCACCGGCGACGAGACCGGCCGCGCCTTCCGCGACGTGGAGCTGGAGGAGCAGCTACTCAAGGAAGCCTGGAACATTGGCCTCGGAGCACAGTTCGGCGGCAAGTATATGGCCCACGACATCCGCGTGGTGCGCCTGCCGCGCCACGGAGCCTCATGCCCCATCGGCCTCGGCGTGAGCTGCTCTGCCGACCGCAACATCAAGGCCAAGATCAACAAGGACGGCATCTGGATTGAGAAGATGGACGACAAGCCCTACGAGCTCATTCCCGCCGAGCTGCGCCAGGCCGGCGAGGGCGACGCCGTCAAGATTGACCTCAACCAGCCCATGACCGACGTGTGCAAGATACTGACCAACTACCCCATCGGCACACGCCTCTCCCTCAACGGCACCATCATAGTGGGCCGCGACATTGCCCACGCCAAGATTAAGGCTCGCCTCGACGCAGGTGAGGGCATACCGCAGTATATCAAAGACCATCCCATCTACTACGCCGGCCCCGCCAAGACGCCGGCTGGCATGGCCTGCGGCTCCATGGGCCCCACCACAGCCAACAGAATGGACCCCTATGTCTATGAATTCCAGGACCACGGCGGCTCACTCATCATGCTGGCCAAGGGCAATCGCTCCGACGAGGTAACCCGCGCCTGCAAGGACCACGGAGGCTTCTACCTGGGCTCCATAGGAGGCCCCGCAGCCATCCTGGCACAGAACAATATCAAATCCATTGAATGCGTGGAATATCCCGAGCTCGGCATGGAGGCCATCTGGAAGATTGAGGTGGAGGACTTCCCCGCCTTCATCCTTGTGGATGACAAGGGCAATGACTTCTTCAAGCAGCTGAAGCCCAACTGCTTCAAGTAGAATAGAAAAATTGAAAAATGAAAGGATGGAAGCTGGCTGCCCTAACGCGGCAAGTCAGCTTCCATCCTTCTGTTATCAGCTCATTCCTCAGAACCTGATGGCCGACTCCAAGGCCAGCTCAATCATTACGGTTAGCGACGTCTCGCGCTCGGCAGAGGAGATCTCCGTCTTGGTGCAGAAGGAGTCGGATATTGTCAGCAGGCAGGCTGCCCTGCGCCCCAAGACATTGGCGTTATGAAAGAGGGCAAACGACTCCATCTCCACGCAGTCGGCCTTGGTGCGGTCTCTGAGCTGGAGAAACGACTCCATGCGCGGGTCGACATAGAACACATCGGTAGAGTGAACGGCTGCCAGCTTGAGGGGCACGTTGCGCTCCACTGCCGTCTGCGTGATAATCTCGTTAAGGTCGGGGCTGGGCATGATGACCTTGTCGATGCATCCGTTCATCATGCGGGCATAGGTGGAGTCGCTGTACGACTGATTGACCAGCACCACATCCATCACGTTGAGGCTCTCGCGATAGCTGCCCGCGGAGCCGATGCGAACGATATTCTCTACGCCATACTCATCGTAGAGCTCATAGCTATAGATGCCTATGCTGGGCATGCCCATACCGCTGCCCATCACCGAGATGGGGCGTCCCTTATAGGTGCCGGTGTAGCCGTACATATTGCGCACGGCGGTCACCATAGTGGCTTCCTGCAGATATTTCTCTGCCACAAACTTGGCCCTGAGCGGATCGCCGGCCATTAGCACTGTCTTTGCAAAAGCGCCCTGCGGCGCAGAAATGTGAGGAGTTGGCATTACGTAAAGTTAAAAAGTTGAAAGGTTAAAAAGTTAAAGTATTATTGATGCAAAGATAAGCATTTCTATCCACTTTTGGGCCAACAGTCATATATTTTATTAAAAAAGTATTATCTTTGCAGCGTAACTGGCAACTGACCGACGACAAGACAACAACCATGAAAATATCCGATTTCACCAATATCAAAGACTGGATTACCATCCTCGTAGGCTGCACCATACTGGCTGCGGGCTTCGTATTCTTCATCAACCCCTACAACCTGGTGCCGGGCGGCGTGTATGGCCTCAGCATCGTGGTCCACAACTTCATCCCCCAGCTGCAGGTTGGTACTATTAGCTACATCTTCGAGGTGCCGCTCGAGATACTGATGTTTGTGCTGCTGGGCAGCAAGATGAGCGTGCGCACCGTGGTGGCAGCCCTCATCACGCCGCTGATAATGAACGGTCTCAGCGTGCTGGTCTATCCCGATGCAGCATCGCTGGAGGCCCTTGACCCCACCAAGATACTGGGTGGGCGCCTTGACCTCAGCAATCACCTCATACTCACCACCACCATCGGCGCTGCCGTGGTGGGCCTGGGCCAGGGCCTCGTAGCCCGCACCCAGTCGACGGGCGGAGGCACCGACATCGTGGCCATGATTATGCAGAAGTATCTGCGCATACGCTTCTCGCGAGCCCTGCTCATCGTTGACGGCATCGTGGTGCTCATCGGCCTGCTGGTTATCGGCCTCGGGCTGGGACGCGGCGGAGAGGTCTCGTCCGACAAATGCTACCTGATGCTCTACTCCCTGATAGCCATCTACGTCTGCACACGGGTAATGGCCCTTGTGCTCGGCGGCATGAAGAATGAGAAAATTATCTTCGTCATCGGCAACCACCGCATGGACACCCTGCGCGACTATATCCTCAACGACCTACAGCGCGGTGCCACCGCCATAAAGAGCAACGGTCTCTACAGCGGAGAGGAGAAGGACATGCTAATGCTCGTGGTGACGGAGAGAGAGGTAATGCGCTTCAAGCAGATTATCAAGCAGTTTGAGCCCGACGCCTTCATCGTAATCACCGATGCCTACAGTATCTACGGCGAGGGATTCCGCCCGCTGCCCAACCCATCGGAGATAATACCGGAGTAGAAGAGATTTGAAATTTGAAAATTGAAAGTAGATATAAGGAGATAAAAGTAGATATAAGGAGATAGAAGACATTAGTCATGATTATCGTCCTTTATCTCCCGCGTCGAAGACACATATCTCCCTCTATCTCCTTTATTTGAGATTTAAGTCCCGACTGGCAAGCCATTTATTAACTTTTAAAACCATACGACTATGAATAGATTCTTTACTCATCTCATGCTGTTCACAGCCCTCATGCTGTGCAGCGCATCATCATGGGCACAACTTATGGTCTGCGGCCACTCCGTTGACCTGAATGCCACCTCTACGCAGACCATTACTGGCTCGAACATCACCGGCACGGTGACCTACAATCCCAGCAACAAGACGCTGACGCTTGATAATGCTACCCTCACCAGCAGCGGCATCAATGACGGTATCTACAACCAGAGTGTTGAAGGGCTGACTATCCTCTTCCGTGGTACGGTGAAAATCACTACCAATTCCGATGATGCTACTGTTGCAGCCCTCTACTGCGACAAGAGAACTATACTCACCTCTCCTGGCAATGCATCGGCTCCAGTAATAACACTGGAGAATATCGGTAACGGCCCGGCTATCAAGGTGCGTGGTGCCGTTCTCCATGCCTATGGTGACAATATCTCTGCCACCGCAGCCAATTACCATGCAGTCATCGGTGATGTATATAATAGTGGCACCAAGGCTGCTTTGTACATGCATTTCTCCATATTAGAGGCAAAGGGCGCATCAGGCTATCGGGCTGTGACAGGTTTCACAGGCGGCCTATCCATGGCGGCGTCAATATTAGGAACAGAAGGCGCATCGTTTGATGAAACGTCCGGCAGCATCGTTAACAGCAGCAATAGAGCACTCCAAGAAGCAACGATTATCCCTGCCCTCACCATTGGCACTCTGTACATCGGCGATAACGGCGACAGAGCTATCACCACAGCCAAAACCGGCGCCACCACCGCCTCCGGCAACTATACCTACAACTCCAGCACGAAAACACTGACGCTGACCGACTTCAACATCGACGGCGCCAATATCATCAGCCATATCCCCGGTCTGACGATTGACTTCAAGGGCGGCGGTACACTGACCAACTCCGGCATTGCCATGGACCTCTATGGCAACACCAAGCTGACCAGCGACGGCAAGGTGTTCATCACGGGCACCTCGTCGTCGGCCATCTTCCTCAATGGTGACTACGACTTGGAAGTCAGCATGCCTGAGTTCCAGGCCACGAGTGCGTCCAACGGTGATGGCATCAACGGCAACAACAGCCGTACCAATTCAGGTGGCCGTCTGATTATGACGAAGTACAACGACGAATCCGTCTACAAGTTCCTCGGCACCAGGTCCAATCTCCGCGTGGGCAGCATCGTCCTGAACAATATGGACCTCTGGAGCCCATATAGCTATTACAACCCGGCCGACAAGACCATGTATCATCACGGAGTCGAGGCCTGTGGTACCGACCAGGGCAACGATGCCACATGGTTCAAGAGCACCAACAATTTTACCTACTACGACCTCTACATCGCCGGCACACTTGTCAACAACCGCAATCGCAAAGATATCGTCAACGCCAGCATCAAGTCCGGTAAAGTATCGTACGACGACAACTCTAAGACTCTGACCCTCGACGGCGTGACGATGGAAGTGACCAGCGACGATGACCCGGGTGTGCGCAGCTACATCCAGAACCTCAACATTGTCCTCAATGGCACCAATAAGATGACAACGAACGCTAACCTGTTCAGCCTCAGCAACGCCACCACCTTCAGCGGCAGCGGCAATCTGAAGGGCACGTCGAAGGAAAAGAATGGCATCTCGACCTCTGCCGGCACCGACGTGACCATCGCCACCACCAACTACTTCATCATCCACGCCAAGGGCTACGGCTACTGGGGCGGTGGTGGCAGCGACGAGACGCTGACGCTGAAGAAGACCTCCAGCGATGACTTCGGCTATGCCTTCGATGGCGAGGGAGCTGCTCTCTTCAATGTCCCCAACCTCGTGCTCGACGGCATGGCAATCAGCAACTCCGGATGGCCCGGCCTCGTAGGCTGCTACTTCGAGGACGGTACTATCAAGCAGAACGGCGGCAATATAGCCGTGGGCTATGTTGCATTCAAGTCCATCAAGGAGCGCACAGGCATCTACGTCGCCGGTCAGGAGATAGTACGCGTCAACGATGCCTCCTACCCCATCTACGTAGGCAGTCCCTACATCCAGAGCGGCACAAAGAGTGTGGCCTATGCCCCAGACACGAAGACCCTCACCCTCACCGATGCCACCATCGACTATCAGGGCTCAGATGGCAACTTCTACGATATCCGCTTTAATGCCAATGTGACCGCTAATATCGTCGTCAATGGCAACAATACGCTCACTGGTAACGAAAAGATGTTTGCCCCGCTGTGGGTACGCTCTGGCTCTAATATCACGGCCAGCGGCGACGGCACCCTCAACCTGCTCAATGGTCCTCTCTATCTCATCAACAGCTTGTTTATTGCACAAGATAATGTAGGCATCAACTGCAACCAGTCATACATCGGCAGCAACGACGAAAGCTATCCGGGCCAGCTGGCGGTTCGCGACAATGCCGTCATCACTGCCCAGAAAATCAATCTCATTTCCGCTCTCGACCTCTCTGCCAACCATGCCATCACGACTCCCGAGGGTGCTGAATTCAAGGACAACGGCGTATATGTAGGCAGCAGCCTGGCACAGAATGTCGTTATCCAGCCCACCGACTACACTGGCATAGATGAATTGGGAGTTGGGAGTGATGAGTTAGGAGTTACTGATCTCTCTGATGCCGTAATCTATGACCTCTCCGGTCGCCGCATAAGCCAGTTGCAGCCCGGCATCAATGTCATCCGCACCAAGGACGGCAAGGTTTACAAGATTACCAAGAAGTAGAACCAGAGTTACAGTCATACGCTAATTTTAAGAGTTAGTACCATACGCTTTTTTAAGTTAGCATCATACGCCCCCGCCCTTTCAGGGCACCCCCTCTATCTTAGAGGGGGAGCTTGCAAGCCGTTCTGCCAGATATCCTGCAAGCCATTATGCCTTTAAGATTGCAGGGAGCCGACTCCCCCTCTAAGATAGAGGGGGTGGCGCGAAGCGACGGGGGCGTATGTCCAATCTAAATAACTTTCACCATGAACAAACACTTCCTCCCCGTCGGCGCTATGCTTGGAGCCCTGGCTGCAGCAGCGCAGGAGCGGCCGCTAAATATAATATATATAATGTGTGACGACCACTCCTACCAGACTATCTCTGCCTATGGCTCCACCGTCAACCATACGCCCAACATCGACCGTCTGGCTGAGCGGGGAGTGAGGTTTACCAATAGTTTTGTGGCCAACTCGCTCTCCGGGCCGAGCCGCGCATGCATGCTCACCGGCAAGCACAGCCACGCCAACGGCTTCACCGACAACACCAAGCGCTTCGACGGCTCGCAGCAGACCTTCCCCAAGCTGCTCCGGCAGGCAGGCTACCAGACTGCAATGATAGGCAAGTGGCACCTCGTGAGCCTCCCCACCGGCTTCGACTATTGGGACATCCTCACCGGGCAGGGCGACTACTACAACCCCACCTTTATCCGCAGCACCGACGGCGATACCAACCATGCCGAGCACCTGCAGCGCCACGGCTACTCCACCACCATCACTACCGACCTGGCCCTCGACTGGCTAAGCAGTCAGCGCGACCCGCAGCGCCCATTCTGCCTCTTCATCCATCATAAGGCCCCCCACCGCACATGGATGCCCGACCTGCAGGACCTGGAGCTCTTCAGCGACTCCACCTACGAGCTGCCCTCCAACTTCTACGACGACTACTCCGGCCGTCGCGCCGCACAGGAGCAGCGCATGACCATCGCCAGGGACATGGACGTGGTCTATGACCTCAAGATGGCAGACAGCGACAGCACCATCCACTCCTTCGACCCCACCCTCGAGCAGTGGGGGCGCGCCATGTACACCCAGCGCATGGACTCCGCACAGCAAGCCGCGTGGGACCGCCACTACCAACCCCTCATCGCCAAGTTCCGCGAACGCTTCGGCCAAAAGATAGCCGACGGCACCATGTCACGGGACGACAGCCTGGAGCTCAACCGCTGGAAATACCAGCAGTACATGCGCGACTACCTGCGAGTCATCCACTCCGTCGACCGCAACGTAGGCCGGGTGCTCGACTATCTGAAGGACAACAACCTGCTGGACAACACCCTCGTGGTCTATACCTCCGACCAGGGCTTCTACATGGGCGAGCACGGATGGTTTGACAAGCGCTTCATGTATGAGGAGTCCTTCCGCACACCCCTCATCATGTCGCTGCCCGCAGCCTACGGCGGCAGGCAGGGCATAACGTCAGATGCCATGGTGCAGAACATCGACTATGCCCCCACCTTCCTGGAGGCAGCAGGCGTTGCAGTGCCAGCCGACATACAGGGCGAATCGATGCTCTCCGAACTAAAGAAAACGAAAGCGCCCAACAAGGGCAGCTCGCGCGACAGGATGAACGAGACAACCAAGACCAAGACCCGCGCCCTCTATTATCATTATTACGAATATCCCGACGAGCATCGCGTCAACCGCCACTTCGGCATCCGTACCAAGCGCTACAGCCTCATGCGATTCTACGGCGACGTCAACCAGTGGGAACTCTACGACCTTAAGCGCGATCCGCAGAACATGCACAACATCTACGGAAAACTCGGCACGCTCCAACTCACCAAGAGACTGAAGAAAAAGCTCCTGCGCCTCCAGGAACGATACGACGACCCCATCCGCCACACCGTCACCGACTAACGGTAAGGACCGTCAGCAGAAATAATAAGCGCGAAGAAAAAATCTAATCGCGCCAAACCGAAATCTAATCGCGCCGAAGTCAAAACTAATCGCGCCGAAGCAGAACACTTCAGCGCGATTAAAAAAAATCTTTACGCTTTAAGAAAAATTTTCTGCGCAATAAGAAAAATTTTCTGCGGATTCGCGAGACGCGGAATAAGTTCTCTGTGTCCCGCCAGTGCTACCCCAGTGCCTTGCTAGTCAGCCACCTCTTCCTCGTCGGCAAAGGTGTCGTTGGCCGTTGTGTTCTTCTGCACCGAGAGACTGCCGTCGAGGCCGAGGATGAGCGTGAAGAGTGCCTGCTCGTCGCTGTGGGGCACGCTGACAGAGGCCTCAAGGGTAAGAGACTGGGGTGCAGCTGACACAAGGCTGATATTGTCGAGTATGGCATTGGCGCGGAGATTGTCGTCGAGGGCGTCGGCAAAGTCAGCCTTGCTAAACTGGCGGCTCACGAGGGTGTCAGCCTCGGTGAAGGCAATGACGGAGGCGCGATTATCGCAATAGGTGCCGAAATTGTCGTTGGGCACGCGGGGCAGAGCCTCATCGGGCCACACGAAGAGGGCCACCTTATAGCCCGCCTTGGTGTCGGCCACGCTCTCGGCGGGGCGCAACTTCATAAGGCCATTCTCCTTAAACTCGCCCGACTCTACCAGCTCACTGAGCTCCTCGTCAATGTCCTGTGCGTCGTTCTCTGACTTGCTGCCGCCGCAGGAGGTCAGGCCCATGGTCATTAAGCAGCAACCGATTGCCGCCAGGCATAGATAATTAGCTGTTCGTTTCATACTCTTTATGTTTTTATGATTTCCTATTATTATAATAATGCAATATTCTGTGGGTGCCTATCGTTTCCTCCGCATCCGGCTGCATGGTGAGCCTGGGGGCGAAAACTCTTTTTATTTGAGATTTGAAATTTGAAATTTGAAATTTATCTCCTAACTCCTCACTCCTAACTCCTAACTCCTCACTCCCAACTCCTAACTCCTCACTCCTAACTCCCAACTCCTCACTCCCAACTCCTAACTCCTCACTCCTAACTCCTAACTCCTGATGTATCTCGTCCCAGAGGCCGAGGTCCAGAAACTGGCGATGGGTGGCTGCTCCGCCCTCCACCAGGAGCGACTGCACGCCCTCACTGTAGAGGCGGCTGAGAAGCTGGGGGATGGTCTCGGCATGGCTGTCGTAGACTATGCGCCTGGGGTTGGGCCCTGAGTAGTGGCGCGTGGTGAGCGAGGGGCTGTCGTTCACGTTGGTGCGCCACCCCACCAGGATGGCGCTGCTGGTAGCCCGCAGGTGATGGGAATGGCGCAGCGTGGCAGGGTTGGAGATGAGGAGAGGCCCTCCTCCCAGTTCCCCCATCACCCCGTCGGAGGTCTGCGCCCACTTGAGGGTGACGTAGGGACGACGATAAGTGTGATAAGTGAAGAACTTGCGGTTGAGCCAGCGACACTCCTGCTCCAGCACTCCCACGGTGACATCGATGCCTGCATCGCGCAGCATCTGGATGCCGCGGCCCTGCACCTTGGCAAAGGGGTCGACGCATCCCACCACCACACGCCTCACCCCCTTGCGCACTATAAGCTCGGCGCAGGGCGGTGTCTTGCCATAATGAGCGCAAGGCTCCAGGCTGACGTACAGCGTGCTCTGAGGCAGCAGGCTCTCATCGGCCCTGCTGACGGAGGCAAAGGCGTTGACCTCGGCATGGGCCTCGCCGCAGCGGGCATGGTAGCCCTCGCCGATGATACGGCCGTCACAAACGATGACGGCGCCCACCATCGGATTGGGCGGTGCACCTACCTCGCCATTGAGGGCAAGCTGCAGGCAACGGGACATGTATGTTATTTCACAATTTGACAACCCTTGATATTTGACGATTTCACGATTTGACGATTTTACGATTTCACCCTTGACTCACGACTGGTCGAACAGATCCAACTGCACGGGCGGCAGCAGGTTGTAGCTCATGCGGTGGTAGGGCGATGGGCCGTAGGCGCGGATGGCATCGCGGTGAGCCTTGGTGGGATAGCCCTTGTTTTGCTTCCATTGGTATTGGGGAAACTCCTCGTCGAGAGCATCCATATAGTCGTCGCGGTAGGTCTTGGCCAGGATGGAGGCCGCAGCAATGGAGAGAAACTTGCCATCGCCCTTCACCACCGTCTGATAGGGCACGTCGTGATAAGGCTTGAATTTGTTGCCGTCCACGATGATTGACTGCGGGCGCACCTTCAGTTGGTCAAGGGCGCGGTGCATGGCCAGGATGGAGGCGTTGAGTATGTTGATGCGGTCTATCTCCTCGGCAGTCACAACGCCCACGGCCCAGCAGAGAGCATCGCGCTCAATGATCTGGCGCAGCTCGTGGCGGCGATGGTCGGTAAGCTGCTTGGAGTCGTTGATGGCCTCATTCTGATAGTCGGGCGGAAAGATGACAGCCGCAGCATAGACGCTGCCTGCCAGGCATCCGCGGCCAGCCTCGTCACAGCCAGCCTCCGGCACATCAGGAATGAGATAGGACTTTAACATTTACAATTTAACAATGTACAATGTACAATTTATTTGCAATTTGACAAGGTACTGTCATTTACAATTTGACAAGGTACAATGTACAATTTATTTATAATTTGGCAAGGTACTGTTTATTTCACTTTAGCAGCATCTTGCTCACTCGCCGTATGCCGTCGGCCAGGGCATCCACCTCGGCCTCTGTATTGTAGAAGGAGAAGGAGGCTCTCACCATACCCTCCACCCCATAGTGAGTCATGACGGGCTGGGCGCAGTGGTGGCCAGTGCGCACGGCAATGCCGAGGCGGTCGAGCAGGGTGCCCATGTCGAGATGGTGGATGTCGCCCACCAGGAAGGAGACCACGGCATCCTTCTGCACCGACCGGCCGAAGATGCGCAGGCCGGGTATTCGGCTAAGCTGCTCAGTGGCATAGGCAGTGAGCTGACACTCGTAGGCGTGTATAGCATCAAGGCCGATGCCCTCCACGAAGTCCAGGGCCACGGCCAATGCGTGGGCTGCAACATAGTTGGGGGTGCCGGCCTCAAACTTATAGGGTATTCCCTCAAAGGTGGTCTTGTCAAAGCTTACAGTGCTGATCATCTCGCCGCCTCCCTGATAGGGTGGCATCTGCTCCAGCAGACTGCGGCGGCCATAGAGCACGCCGATGCCGGTGGGGCCATATACCTTGTGGCCGCTGAACGCCAGGAAGTCGCAGTCCAGCTCCTGCACGTCCACCCCGAAATGGGGCACACTCTGAGCAGCATCGACCATCACGGGCACCCCATGGCTGTGGGCAAGGCTTATCATCTCCCTGACAGGATTGACGGTGCCGAGCACATTGCTGACGTGGGTGATGCTCACCATCCGCGTGCGGTCGCTGAACAGTGAGGCGTATGCCTGGAGGTCAAGCTCGCCGTCGTCGCTGAAGGGAATGACGCGCAGCCTCACGCCACGGCGCTCCTGCAGCAACTGCCACGGCACGATGTTGGAGTGGTGCTCCATCTCAGAGATTATCACCTCGTCGCCCTCATGAAGGAGTTCGCCATAGGAGGCAGCCACCAGATTGACGGCCTCGGTGGTGCCGCGAGTGAAAATAATCTCCTGCTCCGACGGCGAATTGATAAAGCGGCCCACCCTCTGGCGGGCCTGCTCCAGCAGTTCGGTGGCCTGCTGTGAAAGGTAGTGTACGCCGCGGTGCACATTGGCATTGGCCGTATAGTACTGCTCACGCTCCGCCTCCACCACGCAGCGCGGTTTCTGGGTGGTGGCGGCATTGTCAAGATATACCAACGGACGACCATAGACCTGGGTGGTCAGTATGGGAAACTGGGAACGTATATTGTTGATGTCAAGCATTGTCGATAGAAGTTAAATCTTTCTCACTCCGCACATGCCGCAATCGCCACACGCACTGGTGCCGTGGCGGAAGCGCTCCTCCACCATACGCATCAGTCGCTGGCGCAGCGGCTGCAAGCCAATGCGCAGCACCACATCCCAGGCAAAGGCCTGCTGCAGGAGCAGCCGTCCCTCCTCGGGGCCTACGCCGCGCTGTGCCATATAGAAGAGCGCCGCATCGTCCAGCTGGCCCACCGTGGAGCCGTGGTTGCACTTCACGTCGTCGGCATATATCTCCAGCATCGGCTGGGTGTACATATGAGCCTGGGGCGAGACGCAAAGGTTGGCATTAGTCTGCTGCGAGTCGGTCTGCTGAGCGCCCTGGCATACCAACACCTTGCCGGCAAAGGCGCCTGTGCTGGAGCCGTCAAGCACATACTTATACAGCATATCGCTATGGCAGCCGGGTGCACGGTGGGTGACCAGCAGATTGTTGTCAACATGCTGCATGCCGTCGGCTACCACCAGTCCCGACATGGCCACATCGGCACCCTCACCCTCAAGCGACACATTGACCGTGCGGCGCGAAATGCCGCCGCTCAGTGTGACGGCGGCATACTCCAGACGGCTGGCGCCCTGCTGGATGAAGCTGGCAGTGCTGAGCAGGCTGGCGCTCTCAGCGGCATCCTCCACATTATAATACTGCAGACGGCTGCTCTCGCCGAGGAAGGCCTCCACCACCTCGGTGGCCAGGTGAGGCTGGGCGGTGGAAGAATGATTGCAGCTGAGGATGGAGGCCTCTGCCCCTTCCTCCATGATGATGAGCTGCCGGCGATTGGCCATCATGGGCACACTGCCCACGGCCAGGTTGACTACCTGGATGAGGTCTGCCGCCCTATGGCCCTTGCCCACCCAAATCACCAGACCGTCCTGCACGAGCATGGTGTTGAGCGCAGCAAGACTGTCGCCCTCCACCTTGTTGTAATAGGCGCTGAACATCTCGGGGCGCCTCCGGGCAAACTCAGTCATCGGCCCCACGAAGAGAAGATCCTCCTCCAACGGAGCCTCCACCATATCGCCTGCCACATAGTGGAGGGTGCTGCCCAGGCCGGGCACCTTGCAGCGATAGAGGCTGCGGGGGTCGAAACGCAGAGGCAGCCGGCTAAGGTTGAGGCCGAAGTCGGGCTCCAGCATGGCGCCCACATCGGTGTACTTATACCTCTCCACCTTGCGGGTAGGCAGACCCCTGGCCTCTAGCAGCGCCAGGGCATCAGCCCTGTGGCAGTCTATCAGCGGATGGCTGCCCCCCTGGAGCAACGCCTTGTTCTGCCGGTAAAGGTCAATATATTGCTGTAGTGAATCCGTAGTGATACTGTTTACCGTTTTCGTCACAATCCCCTTGAGTGGGCTTGGGACCCTCCTCCCCTTGAGGGAGGTTAGAAGGGGCTCTGTTTTCGTTTCATTTATTCTTCTTTCAGCCAGTCGAAGCCCTGCTCCTCTATGCGATAGGCGAGGTCGGGGCCTCCGGTGCGGACTATGCGCCCCTCCATCATCACGTGGACTATGTCGGGCTTGATATAGTCGAGCATTCGCTGATAGTGGGTGATGCAGATGGCGCTGGTATTCTCGGTGCGCAGTCGGTTGAATCCTTCTGCCACTATGCGCAGCGCGTCAACGTCGAGGCCGGAGTCAGTCTCGTCGAGGATGGTCAGCAGGGGCTCCAGCATGGCCATCTGGAATATCTCGTTGCGCTTCTTCTCGCCTCCGCTGAAGCCCTCGTTCACTCCGCGCCGCGTGAGGCTGGCATCCAGTCCCACCATCTCGCGCTTCTCCTTGACGAGCTTGAGGAAATCGCCGCCGCTGATGGGCGGCTGGCCGAGGTATTTGCGCTTGGCATTGAGTGCGGCCCGCATAAAGTTGTTCATGCTCACGCCGGGAATCTCCACCGGCTGCTGGAAGGACATGAACAGTCCCTCGTGGCTCCGGTCCTCGGCAGGCATCTGTAGCAGGTCCTTGCCGCAGAAGGTGACGGTGCCCTGGGTGACGGTGTACTGCGGGTTACCCACCAAGACATTGCTCAGTGTGCTCTTGCCGCTGCCGTTGGGGCCCATCAGGGCATGCACCTCGCCCGGCTTGATGCTAAGGTCTATGCCCTTGAGGATTTCCTTGCCCTCCACGGAGGCATGCAGATTCTTTATTTCAAGCATTTTATGTTAGCTAAACTTTCAACTATCAATTATCAACTATCAATGCCGAAGGCATCGCGAGCGGCTTGTCGGCTGTCAGCGAAGCTGGTGCCGACTTCAAAGAGCCGCGAGAGCGAAGCGGCAACTATCAACTCTCACCCTACGCTGCCCTCCAGCGAAACGCTGAGCAGCTTCTGCGCCTCAACGGCAAACTCCATGGGGAGCTTGTTGAGCACCTCCTTGGCGTAGCCGTTGACTATGAGTGCCACGGCCTCCTCGGGGGGTATGCCCCGCTGATTGCAGTAGAGCAGCTGGTCCTCGGATATCTTGGAGGTGGTAGCCTCATGCTCCACCACCGAGCTGTCGTTGTTTACGTCAATGTAGGGAAAGGTGTGTGCGCCGCAGGTGTCGCCCAGCAGCAGCGAGTCGCAGCTGGAGTAGTTGCGCGAGCCCTCGGCATTGGGGGCCACTCTCACCAGGCCTCGGTAGCTATTCTGGCTGCGGCCGGCGGAGATGCCCTTGCTGACGATGGTGCTGCGGGTGTTGCGGCCCAGGTGTACCATCTTGGTGCCGGTGTCGGCCTGCTGGTGGTTGTTGGTTACGGCCACTGAGTAGAACTCAGCTGTCGAGCCGTCGCCCTTGAGCACGCAGCTGGGGTATTTCCATGTGATGGCGGAGCCCGTCTCCACCTGAGTCCATGACAGCTTGCTGCGGTCGCCCTTGAGCAGTCCGCGCTTGGTCACCAGGTTATACACTCCTCCCCTGCCCTCACGGTCGCCGGGGTACCAGTTCTGCACGGTGGAGTACTTCACCTCGGCATCCTGGCAGACCACTATCTCCACTATGGCGGCATGCAGCTGGTTTTCATCGCGCATGGGGGCTGTGCATCCCTCGAGATAGGATACGTAGCCGCCGTCGTCGCACACTATCAGCGTGCGCTCAAACTGGCCGGTGTTGATAGCGTTGATGCGGAAATATGTGGATAGCTCCATGGGGCATCGCACCCCCTTGGGTATATATACGAAGGAGCCGTCGCTGAAGACGGCGCTGTTGAGTGCGGCAAAGAAGTTGTCGCGATAGGGCACCACGCTGCCCAGGTACTGGCGTACCAGGTCGGGGTGGTCCTTAACGGCCTCTGAGATGGAGCAGAAGATGATGCCCTTCTCGGCCAGTTTCTCCTTGAATGTTGTCTTGACGCTTACGGAGTCCATCACGGCATCCACCGCCACCCCGCTGAGGGCGAGGCGCTCGTTGAGGGGTATGCCTAGCTTGTCGAAGGTCTTCTGCAGTTCGGGGTCTATCTCCTGCGGCCCATCCTTGCGCTTGCGTCCACGAGGGTCGGCATAGTAGGAGATAGCCTGATAGTCGATGGGTGGCAGGTCTACGTGTCCCCACTTGGGCTGCTCCATGGTCAGCCAGTGGCGGTAGGCCTTGAGGCGGAAGTCCAGCAGCCACTGCGGCTCGCCTTTCTTCTGCGAGATAAGGCGCACCACGTCCTCGCTAAGGCCCCGAGGGATAATCTCTGTCTCGATGTCGGTGGTGAAGCCATACTCATAGTCGCGGTTGGCTATGTCGCGCACCAATGCATTATCTTGACTCTGCGGCATTATTTTGCGGGCTTGGCTTTATGGTTGGGATTGCTGACGTAGACGGTATCGTCATCCAGCTTTCCGCTGTCGATGGCAATGTTGCGGTGTTCATATATAGCCTGGCCCACCACGGTGATGTAGGGGTAGAGCAGCGACTCCTGCTTCTTCTCCTCTGAGAGGATGCCCACGTAGGCCATGGCGCTGAACACCACGCTGATGAGCAGGAAATACTTGGCGGCTCCCACCACCATGCCGAGCAGCGAATTGAGCGGACCGGCATGCAGGGCCTTGATGCCCTTGGTGAGGGCATTAGCCACGAAGCCGAAGATTATCGGCACCACCACCCATATCAGTATGAACGCCAGCACGCAGGCTGCAAACGATGCCTTGCTGCCAGAGCCCAGGGCAGGAGCGAAATGCTCGCCCACCACTCCATAGAACATCGCAGCCAGCACCAGTCCCACCACGAAACCGCAAGCAGAGAAAATCTCCTTGATCAGTCCGCTGCGCCATCCACGCCATGCGCCCCACAGCAGGATGATGACAATTATTATATCTACGCTGGACATCGTTTTTTGGGTTAACGGTTAGCGGTTAGGGGTTAGCGGTTAGCGTTGAGCGGTTAGCGTTGAGCGGTTAGCGAGGACTAACTCCTAACTCCTAATTGCCGCTTCGCTCTCGCAGCTCTTTTTCTGCCAGTCCGCGCCGATGGCGCGACCACTGGCGAGCTGCTCGCGATGCCTGCGGCATTCCTAACTCCTCACTCCTAACTCCTTACTCCTTTTCTCCTTATTCCTACAGTTTCTGCCTTACCTCTATCTCCTGGAAGGTCTCGATGATGTCGCCTTCGCGGATATCATTGCAGTTAGTCAGTGAGATACCGCACTCAAAGTTGGTGCTCACCTCCTTGACGTCGTCCTTGAATCGCTTGAGGGCGTTTATCTCACCGGTGAAGATCACTATACCGTCGCGGATGAGGCGTGCCTTGTTGGTGCGCGACACCTTGCCGTCCACCACGTAGGCTCCCGCCACGAGGCCCACCTTGCTGATGCGGTAAACCTGGCGCACCTCAACCTGTGCGGTTATCTCTTCCTTCACGATAGGCTTCAGCAGGCCTTCCATGGCCTCCTTCACCTCCTCGATGGCGTCGTAGATCACTGAGTAGAGGCGTATGTCAACGCCCTGCTTGTCGGCCTCGGCGCGTGCACCCTTGCTGGGCCTTACCTGGAATCCGATGATAATGGCGTTGGACGCTGCGGCCAGCACGATATCGTTCTCTGATATCTGGCCCACAGCCTTATGAATGACGTTCACCTGTATCTTCTCGGTGGAGAGGTTGATGAGCGAGTCGGAGAGGGCCTCTACGGAGCCGTCCACATCACCCTTGACGATGATGTTGAGTTCCTCCACGCCGCCCATGGCGATGCGTGCGCCTATCTCCTCCAGGCCAATGCGGTGCTGGGTGCGGATGCCCTGCTCACGCTGCAGCTGCAGTCGCTTGTTGGCAATGTCGCGCACCTCCTGCTCGCTGTCCATCACGTGGAAGGTGTCGCCTGCCTGCGGCGCACCGTTCAGACCCAGCAGCGTGGCAGCCCTCGAGGGGCCTACGCTCTTGATCTTGCGGCCGCGCTCGTCGGTGAGGTCCTTCACACGGCCGTAGCATGTGCCGGCAATCACGTGGTCGCCGATGTTCAGCGTGCCGTTGCTCACCAGGATGGTGGCCACATAGCCACGTCCCCTGTCGAGCGACGATTCGATAACGGTGCCGGTGGCCTTGCGGTTGGGGTTGGCCTTCAGCTCCAGCATGTCGGCCTCCAGCAGCACCTTCTCCAGCAGGTCGTTGACGCCGATGCCCTTCTTGGCAGAGATGTCCTGGCTCTGGTACTTGCCTCCCCAGTCCTCCACCAGCAGGTTCATATTGGCCAGCGAGCCCTTCACCTTCTCGGGGTCGGCACCGGGCTTGTCTATCTTGTTGATGGCAAACACCATGGGCACTCCGGCGGCCTGTGCATGGCTGATGGCCTCCTTTGTCTGGGGCATCACGTCGTCGTCGGCGGCAATGATGATGATGGCTATATCCGTGGCCTGTGCACCGCGGGCACGCATGGCGGTAAACGCCTCGTGGCCCGGCGTGTCGAGGAAGGTGATGTGGCGCCCGTTCTCCAGCGTCACGTTGTAGGCGCCGATATGCTGGGTGATACCACCGGCCTCGCCGGCAATCACGTTACTCTTGCGTATCCAGTCAAGCAGCGATGTCTTGCCGTGGTCCACGTGGCCCATCACGGTAACGATGGGGTCTCTGGGCTGCAGGTCCTCGGCCTGGTCCTCCTCCTCATGCACCGCCTCCGACACGGAGGCGCTGACATACTCGGTCTTGAAGCCGAACTCCTCTGCCACCATGTTGATGGTCTCGGCGTCCATGCGCTGGTTGATGCTTATCATCATGCCGATGCTCATGCAGGTGCTGATCACCTTGGTCACCGGCACATTCATCATGCTTGCCAGCTCGTTGGCGGTCACAAACTCCGTCAGCTTGAGCACCTTGCTCTCGCTGGCCTCCTCGCTGGCCTGCAGCTCCATCTGCTCGCGTATCTGGTCGCGCTTCTCGCGGCGATACTTGGCGCCGCTGGCAAAGGCCTTCTTGCTCTGCAGGCGGGCAAGGGTCTTCTTAACCTCCTTTGCCACATCCTCGTCAGAGATATTGTTCTTGTTCAGCAGTGAAGCGCTGCCCTTGCCCCGCTTGTTGCGGCCGCCCTGCTTGGCGCCGCGGTCGGCGGCACCCTGTTCATGGCGCCCGTCGGCGGTCACCTTCTTGGCCTCGGCGTTCACGTCAACCTTGTTGGGCTGTATGCGGTTACGCTTCTTCTTCACCGAGGAGGCGGCATGCTGCTGGCGCAGCTTCTCGTCGCGCTCCTTCTTGCGCTCCTCCTTGCTCTTCTTCTTGGGGCGCATATTCTCGTTGATGGTCGACAGGTCGATGCTGCCCAGCACCTTGGGCCCCTCTATCGTCTGAGTCTCCACCTGGCGGAAGACCTCCGGCTCACGGCTGCCCTCGTCCTCTGCCATCGGGCTGTCCTCCTCCGGCATCGGGCTGTCGTCCTCCGGCATCGGGGCATCGATCACCTCGGGCTCCTCAGCGGGCTGGGGCTGCGGCGTCTCCTCTGCCGGCTTAGGCTCGGCAGGCGCCTCCTCCACCTTGGGCTTGGCAGCCTTCTGCACCTTAGGCTTGTTAAGGCTGTCGAGGTCCACATGGCCCACGGTCTTGAAGGCCGGGCGCTGGTCGTCGGGCAGCGTGGTCTTAATCTCCTCCACTACAGGGGCAGGCTTAGGCTGAGCCACCTTGCGCTCGGCACTGCGCTTAGAGCTGAGAGACTCCGCCAGACTCTTCTGGGTTTTGTCCGTACCATAGGCTTCCCTGATGGCATTATACTGCTCATCATCGATCTTGGTATTCAGGTCAGGCTCAATTTTGAATCCCTTCTTGCTCAGGCACTCAACAGCAGTCTGCAGCCCGATATTAAACTCCTTTAATACTTTATTTAATCTTACGCTCATTATTCAAGACTTGGCTAACTTGTTTTCTTTTTTTTCGTTTTTGTTTTGGTTTTCGTTTTGGTTTTCGTTTTGGTTTTCGTTTTCGTTAATTCTTAAACCTCAAACCTCAAACCTCAAAGGTTTTCGTCATCATGTTCAAACTCGGCGTTCAGCACCCTGAGCACCTCGTCAACGGTGTCAAACTCAAGGTCGGCTTCCTCGGCGAGCACCTCGCGGGGCACTGCCAGCACCTGACGGGCGGTCTGGTAGCCGGCATGCTTCAGAGCCTCCACTACCCAAACGTCAATCTCGTCGGTAAACTCGTCCAGATAGACATCGCTGGCAGTATTCGTCTCCTGCTCACCCTCCGTGTCGCGGAACACCTCGATATCGTAGTCGGTGATCATGCAGGCCAGCTTGATGTTGAGGCCGCCCTTGCCGATGGCCAGCGACACCTCCTTGGGGTTCAGCCAGACGTTGGCCTTCTTCTCTTCCGTATCCAGCTCAATCCTGTTGATGGTGGCGGGAGCCAGCGCACGCTGGATGAATAGCTTAGCATTAGCCGTATAGTTGATAACGTCCAGGTTCTCGTTGCGCAGCTCGCGCACGATGCCGTGCACACGGCTGCCCTTCACGCCGACCACGGCACCCACGGGAGTGATGCGGTCGTCGTAGCTCTCCACGGCAATCTTGGCCCTCTCGCCGGCAATGCGTGCAATCTTCCTGATGGCAATCAGGCCGTCATTAATCTCAGGCACCTCGGCCTCCAGCAGACGCTGCAGAAACTCGGGAGCCGTGCGGCTGAGGTAGATCTTGGGGTTGTTGTTGGCGTTGTCAACCTTATAGACCACCGCCCTCACGATGTCGCCCTTGCGGAAGAAGTCGCCGGGAATCTGCTGCGACTTAGGCATGATGAGCTCGTTGCCCTCGTCGTCCACCAGCATGATCTCGTTCTTCCATATCTGATAGACCTCGCCGTTCACAATCTCGCCCACCCTGTCCTTATACTTATTGTACAGGGCGTCGTGCTCCAGCTCCAGGATGCGGCTGGCGAGCGTCTGGCGCAGGTTGAGGATGGCGCGTCGGCCGAACTTCGAGAAGTCGATGCGCTCGCTCACCTCCTCGCCGATCTCATAGTCGTCGGCAATCTTCTGCGCCTCGCTCAGCGCAATCTCCTTGTTGTCGTCAGTCACCTCTCCGTCGGCCACCACGATGCGGTTATGGTAAATCTCGCAGTCGCCCTTGTTGGGGTTGACAATCACGTCGTAGTTCTCATCAGAACCATACATCTTGGCGATCACGCTGCGGAAGCTCTCCTCCAGCACGCTCACCATAGTAGCATAATCGATGTTCTTGGTCTCCTTGAATTCCGCAAACGTTTCGATCAGGCTAATCGTCTCTTCGTTTTTCTTTGCCATTGTATATATTGTTTTTTTATCATTATCGCATTTCGTGCTCCGCGCTCAGGAGTGAGGGGATAGGAGTTAGGAGTGAGGAGTTAGGAGTTAGGAGTTAGGAATTAGGAATTAGGAATGCCGCAGGCATCGCGAGCAGCTCGCCAGTGGTCGCGCCATCGGCGCGGACTGGCAGAAAAAGAGCTGCGAGAGCGAAGCGGCAATTAGGAGTGAGGAGTTAGGAGTTAGTCCTCGCTAACCGCTAACCGCTCAACGCTAACCGCTAATTCTCAAATCTCAAATATTTTTGTTTTCGTTTTCGTTATCGTTATCGTTAACTTATCCGTTCAATCCGAATAATCCGTGGTTAAAAAAACACAGATCTAACGGATTTTCGTTTCCTTCAGTGTTTTTAGTTAGTCGCAAAGCTTCCGGACTTGGCTAAATCTCAAATCTCAAACCTCAAATCTCAAATATTTTTGTTTTCGTTTTCGTTATCGTTATTCAAATCTCCAATATAACTAGAATTTTATCACTGCCTTCACCTCTTTGGCTTCGCCGTAGGCGAGCCTGAGGTCCTCGTCGACCATCTTAGGCCTCTTGGCGCCCTCGGGCTTGACTTTCTTCTTCACCACGGCGGTGAAGCCGTCGTCGTCGGCATCCTTCAGCACGCCCTTGAGCTTAGAGCCGTCGGAGAGGAGAATCTCCACCTCGTTGCCGATATTGTTGACATACTGCTGCCTCACCTTGAAGGGCTGGCCGATGCCGGCGCTGCCCACCTCCAGCTCGTAATCCTCCACGTCGCGGTCGAGGTTAGCCTCGATGAACTTGCTCAGTTCCACGCAGTCGTCAATCCATACGCCCTCCTTGTGGTCGATCTCCACCACAATGCGGTCGTCGTCACTAATCGTCAGGTCAGTAAGGAAGTAATCCTTGTCATTCAGCCATTTCTCTACAAGGCATTGTACTGTTTGTTTGTCAATCATGGAAATTATATTATAAGACTAGAACTAGAGTCGAAAAGAGTGAGAAGTTAGGAATGAGGAGTTAGGAGTTAGGAATTAGGAGTTAGTCCTCGCTAACCGCTAACCGCTCAACGCTAACCCCGTTAGGGGTCGCGAACCGTAGCAGCATAGTCGCGCCGTCTCGAAAAAGCAAGGATGCTTTTTAGGCGCGGGTGCGAAAAGCGAAGGTGAGAACGAAGTGGCAACCGCTCAACGCTCACTTTGCCCCTTTAATCAAAAGTGAGAAGCCCGACTTGAGGACCTCTCACTTCCAATAGTGCGGTGCAAAAATACATTATTTATAAATAACAGCCAAAGAAATACGCATTTTTTTTGCTTTTCTCGCCCGTGTGCGCCCCATTTTGCCATTTCCAGGCGCGTGAAGAGGCCCACAGAAGAGAGCCGGCAACAGTTGACAATGCCAGCGCCCAACAGAAGATGACCGTTGCAAGAAGGCGTTTTCAAACCACCCCCTTCGGGGCTTCGCAACAACTGCCTGCTCTCCAAAAAAAAGGAAATAC
>JAEEGH010003532.1_pt1 | contig 41037 bp, 33 predicted proteins | sample 9134181 | NCBI WGS metagenome assembly JAEEGH01 (sample SAMN16246544, study PRJNA631951) | gut metagenome | biome: gut microbiome; feature: rumen; material: DP-attached | host: Bos | place: Iran: Karaj | collected 2018-10 | reverse complement strand
ACGCAGAGTTTGCCTACTTCGACATCTATATTTTGAAGCGTCCTGGTGCTCGCGAGGAATGGGAAAAGTTCAAGTTCCCCGAGGGTTGGGGCAAAGGCCGCAGCGTTATTGCCGAGTGTGATGAGCTCGCCAAGACCATGACTCCTGAGAAGGATCACAAGTTGGTGGAGAACATCGTCATCAAGACACAGGGTTTTGTATCTGGTAATTTCAGCGAAAACGATGAGGCACCCATACAGAAGTTCCGTGAGTTCCTCGATTTGTATAAGGGCATCGACAAGGCTAAGCTTCGCGCCAACATGAAATACTTCCTTGAGGCCATCATGCCTGTTTGCGAAGAGTGTGGCATGAACATGTGCGTGCATCCCGACGATCCCCCCATCGAGATTCTCGGATTGCCGCGCATCGTACGCACTGAGGAGGATATCCAGTGGTTCCTTGATGCTGTACCCAACAAGCACAACGGCCTGACCTTCTGCGCAGGTTCTTTGAGCGCAGGCGCTTATAATAATGTTGTCGATCTCGCTAAGAAGTTCGCCTCGCGCACGCACTTCGTACACCTGCGCTCCTGCCACATCTTCCCCAATGGCGACTTCACCGAGGCCTCTCACTTAGGCGGACGTGCCGACTTGATCGAGCTCTGCCGTATCTTCGAGAAGGAGAATCCCGAACTGCCCATGCGTGTGGATCACGGTATGACCTTTACCGATCAGCCTGGAGGTGTGTTCGACGAATCGAGTCATGGACACAATGCCGGCTATACGCTACTCGGTCGTATGTTCGCTCTCGGACAAGTACAGGGTATCCTCGCTACCGTCGACCGCGAGCTCGGCATCGAATACAAACAGCCTGGATTTTTTGATTAAGCAACAGACAAACTCGGACTAATACGGACTATAATAAGAAGTCCGGGACTGTCCGTTAAGTCCGATGCAATAAAAATATAAACTATGAAGCTAAATGAAATTTTCAGCGGCAATTATAATGCCGCAGCATGGGAAGCCAAAGGTTATGAGCTCCCCAAGTTCGACATCAAGGCCCTACGCGAGAAGACTGCCAAAGAGCCCACATGGGTTCACTTCGGTGGCGGCAACATCTTCCGAGCCTTTCCCGCAGCCATCCTCAACGATGCGCTGAACACAGGTAAGTATGATCGTGGCGTGATTGTAGCTGAGACCTTCGATTTCGAAGTCGTCGACAAAGCCTACACGCCTTATAATAATCTCTCGCTACTCGTCAGCCTCCAGTCTACAGGCACCATCGAGAAGAAAGTCATCGCCAGCGTCACCGAAGCCCTGAAGGCAGACCCACAGTTCCCCGACTGGAACCGTCTGGTTGAGATCTTCAAGAACCCGAGTCTGCAGATGATTTCTTTCACCATTACTGAAAAGGGTTACACCTATAATGAAACCGATTTGGCGCGTGGCCTGCAACCGTTGTTCGCGATGGGTAAGGTTTGTGCCCTACTCTATGAGCGCTGGCAGGCTGGACAGCTGCCCCTCACCGTGCAGTCGATGGACAACTGCTCGCACAATGGCGACAAAGTGAAGGCTGGTGTTTTCGCCTATGCTGAGCGCTGGGTAAAAGACGGACTGGTGCCAGTTGCCTTCCTCGACTATCTGAAGGACGAGACAAAAATAACCTTCCCTTGGTCTATGATTGACAAGATCACCCCGCGTCCGCATGAGAAGGTCAAAGAACTGCTTGCTGCCGATGGCTTTGAGGACAACGACTATATTGAGACCGAGAAGCACACTTTCACCGCTCCCTTCGTGAATGCAGAGGAAGTGCAGTATCTGGTGATTGAAGACAACTACACCAACGGTCGTCCCCCACTCGATCTGGGCGGTGCCCTCTATACCACTCGTGAAACGGTAGATAAGGTAGAGACCATGAAGGTGACCACCTGTCTGAATCCTCTGCATACAGCAATGTCTATCTACGGTTGCATGCTGGGCTATACACTGATCAGTGCAGAGATGGCCGACGAAGATCTGCGCCCCTTCATCCAAAAGATTGGCTATATGGAGGCAATGCCGGTAGTGGTGGATCCAGGCGTGCTGAATCCTTATGAGTTCATTGGTGCTGTCATCAACCGTCGTCTGCCCAATCCTTTCATGCCCGATGCCCCACAGCGTATTGCGATGGATACCAGTCAGAAACTGCCTATCCGCTTCGGTGAGACCATCAAGAAGTATCTGGCCCGCGGACTCGACAAGAGCAACCTCGTGCTGATTCCCCTCACGCTGGCTGGCTACGCCCGCTATCTCAAAGGTATCAAGGATGACGGTACAGCCTTTGAGCCCTCTCCAGACCCGATGCTCGCAGAATTACAGGCCATCGTCGCTCCATTGGAAATTGGCAAGGCCGATCAGGATTGGAGTGCGCTGAAGAAACTCTACAGCCGCAAGGATGTCTTTGGTCTCGACCTCTATGAAGCTGGTCTCGGCGAACAAATCGAAGGTATGGTCAAGGAACTCTACGCCGGCCCCGGTGCCGTCCGCGCAACACTCCACAAATACGTCGCCGCCCGATAAAGCAAATGAGGGTGTGTCAGAACAGACACATTCACTATTATTTTTGCAAAGTCCCGACTTTTTCAAGCCGGGGCTTTGATATTTCCAAGTTATTTTGTACCTTTGCACCATGAAACGAATATTTTTAGGACTGATTATGGCCGTCGCTTCTACGATGGCAGGTAAAGCACAGGTGATCGATACAGTGCTGAACAAAACAAGTAACAAACCCTTCAGCCTCTCGGTGGCAGTACCTGATGGGAACTACCTCGTGACGGTGACGCTCGGCAATAAGAAAAAAGCCGGACAAACAGTGGTGCGTGCAGAGTCGAGACGGCACTATGTGGATATGGTAGAAACGAAGAAGGGAAAGTTTCATACGGTGGCATTTGTCGTGAACAAACACAACCCAGTTATCAGTGGCAACGAGCGTGTAAAGCTAAAGCCGAGAGAAGTGGATTATAAGAACTGGGATGACTCACTGAGCCTTTCATTCTGCGGTTTAGCGCCCGCCGTACAACGCATTCAGATAGAGCCCGTTAAGGATGACGTAACGACCGTGTTCCTCTGTGGAAACTCGACAGTGGTGGATCAGGAGGATGAGCCTTGGGCTTCGTGGGGACAGATGATTACCCGCTGGTTCGGATCACAGGTAGCCATCGCCAACTTCGCCGAGAGTGGTCTGAGCTGTACAACATTCCTGGCTCAGCTGCGCTTGGACAAGATTCTATCGCAATTGAAAAAAGGCGACTTTGTCATCGTGGAATTCGGGCATAACGACGAGAAAGAAAAGAAGCCTGGCGACGGGGCGTGGTACTCGTATTCAAGGAACCTGAAGATTTTTGCCGACCGCGTAAAGGCTGCTGGCGGACATATCATTTTCTGCACCCCCACCGCCCGTCGGTTCTTTAAGGACGGTCGCATCGAGAACACTCACGGTGACTATCCCGCAGCGATGAAGACGGTGGCCGAAAGAGAGCAGGTGCCGGTGGTTGACCTCACGCGGATGTCGACCGTTTTCTACGAGACCCTCGGCGAAGAAGGTTCGAAGAAAGCGCTGGTACACTATCCCGCCAATACGTTTGCCAATCAGGAGAAGGCACTGGCCGACAACACGCATTTCAATCCATACGGTGCGTGGGAGATAGCAAAGATGGTGGTGATGGGACTGAAACAGATACAGTCGCCTCTGGCAGCGTATCTGCGTCCAGAATGGCAGGATTTCAACCCCGCACAGCCTGACGATCCCGATGCGTTCGTCTGGCAGATGTCGTCAGGCAGCAATATCACAAAGCCCGATGGAAACTAAATAATACTCAATTTATTGAGTAGAATCATTATTTTTTTCGGAGTTTCCGTGAGAAATTGAATTATTTTGAGTACCTTTGCACCTTGAATTCAAAAACAAGACAAAATAATTAGATGGAAACGACCGCAATTCTGCTTCTGCACTGTCCCGACAAACAGGGCATCATTTCAGAAGTAACCAAGTTTATAACCGACAACAAAGGTAATATTGTCTACCTGGATCAGTATGTAGATAAGGTAGATGGCATGTTCTTCATGCGCATAGAATGGGAGCTTGAGGGATTCCTCATTCCCCGTGACAAGCTCTACGACTATATCACCACGCTCTATGCCCAGAGGTATCAGATGAAGTTCTCGCTCTACTACAGCGACAAACGCCCGAGGATGGCCATCTTCGTGAGTAAGATGAGTCACTGTCTATACGACCTGCTGGCACGCTGGAAGGCGGGTGAGTTCAACTGCGACATCCCTTGCATCGTGTCAAACCACGAGGATCTGCGCTATGTGGCCGATCAGTTCGGTATCCCCTATTACGTGTGGAGCATCAAGAAAGACCACTCTAACAAGGAAGAGGTGGAGAAGGCCGAGATGGAGCTGCTGAAGAAGGAGGATATCTCGTTTATCGTGCTGGCCCGCTATATGCAGATTATCAGCGACGAGATGATTGCCGAATATCCGCACCACATCATCAACATCCACCACTCGTTCCTGCCCGCCTTTATCGGTGCCAAGCCGTATCATCAGGCGTATGAGCGCGGTGTGAAAATCATCGGAGCCACTTCACACTATGTGACAGCCGAACTGGATGCAGGTCCGATTATCGAACAGGATGTGACACGCATCACGCATAAGGACACGCCTGAGAGTCTGGTGCTGAAAGGCAAGGATCTGGAAAAAATTGTGCTCTCGCATGCCGTTAGCAAGCATATCCAGCGCAAGATTCTGACGTACAAGAACAAAACGATAATATTTAGTTAATGCAGCGGACTTTACGGACTGACTCGGACTAAGTCCGTAATAGTCCGAGATAGTCCGATGCAAAAAGAAAAGAGAATGAATGTTGCTATCGTAAAATATAATGCGGGAAATATCTACTCAGTGGTGAATGCACTCCGAAGGATGGGGATAGAATCCACGCTGACCGACGATGCCGAGCTGCTGAGGAAGGCCGATAAGGTATTGTTTCCTGGACAAGGCCACGCTGGCGAGGCGATGGACTACCTGAGAGCCCGCCGATTAGACGAGGTGATCAGGGATCTGAAGCAGCCCGTGTTCGGCATCTGCGTGGGACAACAGCTGCTCTGCAAGCACTCCGAGGAAGGCGACACCCAGTGTATCGGAATCTTCGATGCAGACGTGAAGCGTTTCCAGCCACAAAGGCACGAGGACAAGGTGCCCTGCATGGGATGGAATGAGTTAGAGTTTAGAATTGAGAGTTTAGAGTTGAGAGTTGATCCGCTGATGGGAGGTCTGGGTGAGCATCCGTACGTGTATTTCGTACATTCGTATTATGTGCCGGTATGCGAGGAGACGATTGCCACAGCCGACTATATCCTGCCTTACTCCGCCTCGATGCATAAAGACAATTTCTACGCCTGCCAGTTCCACCCAGAGAAGAGTGGCAAGGTGGGAGAACAAATCCTTAAAAACTTCTTAGAGTTATGATAGAGTTAATACCCGCCATAGATATCATCAACGGTCAGTGTGTGCGTCTGACGAAGGGCGACTACGACCAGAAGACCGTTTACCGCGACTCTCCAGCCGAGGTGGCCAAGGAATTTGAGCAGATCGGCTTCAAGCGTCTGCACATGGTAGACCTCGACGGGGCAAAATCAAAGCACATCGTGAACAGTTCAGTTCTCCGTTGTGTCACGACGGAGACTCAGCTTGTTGTGGATTTCGGCGGTGGCATCAAGACCGACGAGGATATCGAGACAGCCTTTGCCGCAGGCGCTTCGATGGTGACGGTGGGCTCTATCGCCGTCACGAATCCGGAGCTCTTCATGGGCTGGTTAGAGAAATACGGTGCAGAACGGATGATTCTCGGTGCTGACGTACGCCATGGGAAAATCAGCATTAACGGCTGGAAAGAAGATTCGGCTGAGGATCTGCTGCCCTTCCTGAAAAAATATATCGATGCCGGCGTAAGGAATGTGCTCAGCACAGAGATCTCAAAAGACGGCACGCTGTCGGGACCTGCCATCGACCTCTACAAAGAGATGATGGACACCTATCCGCAGCTGCATCTCATCGCCAGCGGCGGAGTATCCTCGATTGACGACATCAAGGCCCTTGATGCAGCAGGCATTCCCGCAGTTGTCTTCGGAAAGGCCATCTACGAAGGTCGCATCGACCTGAATGAATTGATTGTAGAATTTTGCAGCGGACAAATACGGACTAACACGGACGAATCAGAAAGTCCGGGAAAGTCTGAGACAGTCCGATGCAATAATAAATAGCATCATGGGTTTAGCAAAACGAATAATACCCTGCTTGGATGTGAAGGACGGCGAGACCGTCAAGGGCACGAACTTCGTGAATCTACGGAGTGCGGGCGACCCTGTGGCATTGGGCAAGGCATATAGCGAGCAGGGAGCCGACGAGCTCTGCTTCCTCGATATCACTGCCAGCTTCGAGGGGCGCAAGACTTTTACGGAGATGGTGACGCGTGTGGCACAGGAAATAAATATCCCCTTCACCGTTGGCGGTGGCATCAACGAACTGGCTGATGTAGAGCGGCTGCTCTATGCCGGTGCTGACAAGGTGAGCGTGAACTCTGCCGCCATCCGCAGACCAGAGCTGATCAATGAAATCACGAGCAGATTCGGCTCTCAGGTGTGTGTCTGCGCCATCGATGCCCGATTGGATGAAGATGGCTGGCATTGTTATCTAAAAGGTGGTCGTGAGCGCACGGAGCGTGGTCTCTTTGAGTGGGCTCATGAGGCTCAGGAGCGCGGTGCAGGTGAGATACTCTTCACCTCGATGAACCACGACGGTGTAAAGGAAGGCTATGCTAACGAGGCGCTCAGAGAGCTGGCTGACCACCTCTCGATCCCTATTATCGCCAGCGGTGGTGCAGGCTGCAAGGAGCATTTCCGTGACACCTTTATCGAGGGTCATTCAGATGCCGCCTTAGCCGCCAGCGTCTTCCACTTCGGCGAAATTCCCATACCCGAACTCAAACAATATTTAAAATCAGAAGGAATAAACGTACGTATATGAAAATAGATTTTGAGAAAAGTGGCGGCCTGGTGCCTGCCATCATTCAGGATGCCAACACCAAGAACGTGTTGATGCTCGGCTATATGAACAAAGAGGCCTTCGACAAGACGATGGCAGCGAAGAAGGTGACTTTCTGGAGCCGCTCGCGCAACTGTCTCTGGACCAAGGGCGAGACCAGCGGAAATTTCCTTAATCTGGTGAGCGTGGCCGTAGACTGTGACAACGACACCCTGCTCGTGAAGGCCATCCCTGACGGGCCTACCTGTCACACAGGTACCGACACATGCTGGGGCGAGAGCAACGAGAGCAATCCCCTGCTCTTCTTAGAGGAACTGCAGAACTTCATCGACAAGCGTCATGAGGAAATGCCCGAAGGCAGCTATACCACTTCGCTTTTCAAGGACGGCATCAACCGAATTGCCCAGAAAGTAGGTGAAGAGGCGTTAGAGGCTGTGATCGAGGCCACCAACGGCAGCAAGGAAAAGCTGGTGTATGAGGCCTCGGATATGATCTACCACCTGATTGTGCTGCTCACCAGCAAGGGGCTGCGCATTGAGGATATCGCCGCTGAGCTCCGCAAGCGTCATGATCCCAACTGGGACAAGAAGCGTCGCGAGGCCAAAGCGAAAGGAGAAATGGAATAAAATTGTAAATGGTAAATTGTCAAATTGTAAATAATACGATGCTGGTTGAATATAAGAAAGCGAATATCTGTCAGAGAGAGGGTGAGAGCGTACTTGAGAACGTGGACTTCTGCGTGAATGAGGGCGATTTCATTTATCTCATCGGACGCGTAGGCTCAGGAAAGAGCAGTCTGCTGAAGACCATCTACTGCGAACTCGACATCGACGAAGCCGAGAAGGCCGAGGTGCTGGGACAGGATCTGTTGGAGATACGCCGTAAGGACATTCCCGCCCTGAGAAAGCAGATGGGTATCATTTTCCAGGATTTCCAGTTGCTCACCGACCGCAACGTCTACAAGAACCTGCGTTTCGTACTGCTGTCGACAGGCTGGAAGGATAAGCAGCAGATTGACGCCCGCATCCAGGAGGTGCTCGAAGCGGTGGATATGAACGACAAGGCAGAGAAAATGCCCCATGAGCTCTCGGGTGGCGAGCAGCAGCGTATCGCCATCGCCCGTGCCATTCTGAATCATCCGAAGATGATCGTGGCTGATGAGCCTACTGGCAGCCTCGACGCAGAGACGGCCGACAACATCCTCGAACTGTTGAGGAAGATCTCGCAAAAGGGAACAGCTGTGATTATGACCACCCACAACATGCCTCTACTCGACAAATACCCGGGCATTGTGTATCGTTGTGACGACGGCAAGGTGACAACCGTCGACAATTTGATTTACGGATAATGGATAATTAAAAAAATAAGACAACATGAAAGTAATGAAATTCGGCGGTACGTCCGTCGGCACTCCACAGAGAATGAAAGAGGTGACACAGCTCGTCACCAAGTCAGGAGAACCCGTCTTCGTTGTACTCTCAGCGATGTCAGGCACCACCAACTCACTGGTAGAAATCTCCGACTATCTGTACAAGAAGAATCCTGATGGCGCTAATGAGGTTATCAACCGTCTGGAGCAGAAGTATCTGAAGCACGTTGAGGAGCTTTACAGCAAGGACGAGACGAAGCAGCAGACACGTGAGTTCCTGAAGGGCGAGTTCGACTACCTGCGTTCCTTCACCAAAGAGCTGTTCACCAGCTTCGAGGAGAAGAGCATCGTGGCACAGGGCGAGATGATGTCCACCAACATGGTCGTCAACTACATGAAGGAGCAGGGCATCAATGCCGTGCTGCTCAACGCACTCGACTTCATGCGCACCGACAAGAACTCGGAGCCCGACCCCGTCTATATCAAGGAGAAGCTGACCGCCATCCTCGAACAGAACGAGGGCGCACAGGTCTATGTCACACAGGGATTCATCTGCCGCAATGCCTACGGCGAAATTGACAACCTGCAGCGCGGAGGCAGCGACTACACCGCATCGCTCATCGGAGCTGCCATCAATGCCGAGGAGATTCAGATATGGACCGACATCGACGGCATGCACAACAACGACCCGCGTGTGGTCGATAAGACACAGCCCGTACACCAGCTCCACTTCGAGGAGGCTGCCGAGCTGGCCTACTTCGGTGCCAAAATCCTGCACCCCACCTGCGTACAGCCTGCCAAGTATGCCGGCATACCCGTACGACTGCTCAACACCATGGACCCCGACGCCGAGGGAACGACCATCAGCAACAAGACCGAGTACGGCAAGATCAAGGCCGTGGCTGCCAAGGACAACATCATCGCCATCAAAATCAAGTCGTCGCGCATGCTGCTGGCAACGGGCTTCCTGCGTAAGGTGTTCGAAATCTTCGAGTCGTACCAGACGCCCATCGACATGGTATGCACCTCAGAGGTCGGCGTGTCAATGTCTATCGACAACTCTGCACACCTCGGCGAGATTGTCGATGAACTGAAAAAGTACGGCACCGTGACCGTCGATACCGGCATGTGCGTCATCTGCGTCGTCGGCGACCTCGACTGGTCGAACATCGGCTTCGAAACACGCGTCATGGATGCCATGAAGGACATTCCCGTCCGCATGATTTCCTACGGAGGAAGCAACTACAACATCTCGTTCCTCATCAAGGAAGAAGACAAGAAACGCGCCCTGCAGAGCCTGAGCGACACGCTGTTCAATGCATAACGGATTCATGACAAACCAATGAAAGGTATATTCCCCATCCAGAAGTTCGAGACCCTCAGGACACCCTTCTACTACTACGACCTGGAGGTGCTGCGCAAGACGCTGCGCACCATCAACGAAGAGGCCGGCAGCCACGAGGGATTCGTAGTACACTACGCCGTGAAAGCCAACGCCAATCCCAAACTGCTGAACGTCATACGCGAGGCAGGACTGGGTGCCGACTGCGTCAGCGGAGGCGAGGTGCAAGCCGCCATCGACAACGGGTTCCCCAACTCGAAGATTGTCTTTGCCGGCGTGGGAAAGAGCGACTGGGAAATCAATCTCGGACTGGATAACGACATCTTCTGCTTCAACGTGGAGAGCATCCCCGAACTGGAGGTCATCAACGAACTGGCTGCCAAGAAAGGCAAGACAGCACGCGTGGCCTTCCGACTGAACCCCAACGTGGGGGCTCACACCCATGCCAACATCACCACCGGACTGGCCGAGAACAAGTTCGGCATCGCCATGCGCGACATGCTGCCCGTCATTGAGCACGCCCGGCAACTGACAAACGTCAAGGTGGTGGGACTGCACTTCCACATCGGTTCGCAGATTCTCGACATGGGCGACTTCCAGGCACTCTGCAACCGCATCAACGAACTGCAGAACGAGCTGGAGCGCAACCGCATCTTCGTGGAACATATCAATGTTGGCGGCGGACTGGGCGTGGACTACGAGCACCCCAACCGCGTGCCCATACCCGATTTCAAAGCCTACTTCGACACCTACGCCAAGAAACTGAAGCTGCGTCCAGGACAGACGCTGCACTTCGAACTGGGACGTGCCGTAGTGGCACAATGCGGGTCGCTCATCACACGTACCTTATATATAAAAGAAGGAGCCGTGAAGCGCTTCGCCATCGTCGATGCCGGATTCACCGACCTCATCCGACCGGCCCTCTATCAGGCGTACCACAAGATTGAGAACATCACGAGCAACGAGCCCGCCGAGTCGTACGACGTGGTAGGACCCATCTGCGAATCGACCGACGTCTTTGCCAAGCAGATTGACCTGAACCGCACACAGCGCGGCGACCTGCTGGCCATACGCTCGGCAGGTGCCTACGGCGAAATAATGGCCTCGCAGTACAACTGCCGCCAACTGCCCAAGGGCTATACCAGCGACGAAATCAGATAACCGATGACAACCGATACATCAACAGCCTCGAAGGGACTGTCAGTAGTCATTGCCATTCACGACATGGCCGTAGAGACTGAGCAGAACCTGCCCCGATTCCTTGAAATGGAAAGCGAGGCAGCATACGAGGTGATTGTGGTTGACGACTCTTCTACCGACGAGACACCCGACGTGCTAAGACGAATGAAGACAGCGTACCCGAAGCTCTACACCACGTTCCTGCCAAAGTCGGTCGTCTTCAATCCCAGCCGCCTGCAACTGGCACTCACCATCGGCGCAAAGGCTGCCCACTACCCTACCATTGTACTAGCTGACATTCAGCGTCCGCCCCTGTCAGCCGAGTGGCTCAAGGCGCTCAGCAGCAATGCGTCGGAGGTTACGATGGTCTATGGCGGCAAAAAGGAGGACAGTCCCGTACGTGTTCAGGCATGGGACGGACTCGACGAGGCCGAACCCCTGATACAGAAGGCGGAACGGCGCTCCGGAAAGGGACACAACGGCAGATGGATGAAGCTGCGGCGCGGACACTACGATGCCGTAGCCGTCAGCAGGGAGCGTATTCACGATGCTATCAGGCTGTTCGACAGGAGAATCACCGCGGGAAGTCTCTGGGGACTCCGACTGCGCGTCTTCTGGAAGAACCTTACTAACAAGCCGCAAACACTATAACAAGAGTAAAGCCAATGAAAATCCTACACTTTTATCACCAGCAGAACGATTTGCAGGCCCGCTATGTAGGTCTGCTCATGGAGACGATGGCGACAAGTGCGGAGGTACGGGCATGTACGTCGTTGGCTGACATCAAGCAAGCGCTGGACACGCAGCATTATGACATACTGCACATACACGGCTGCTGGTCCGTACAATACGCCAAGGCGGTCAGCTACGCCCGACAGTTAGGCACCCGCATCACCATCAGCCCACACGGCGAACTGGAACCCTGGATTCTCAAGAACCGCCAGTGGCAGGAGAAGATGCCCAAGACGCTGCTCTACCAGCGACAGACCATACAGGACGCGTATGCCGTCATCGTCATGGGAACCATGGAGCGCCAGAGCCTGGAGAAGTTAGGATGGAACCCGCGCATAGAGACCATTCGCAACACACTCATCACCCACTCCATCACACCGGCTGAAATGACCAGTCAGCTGATGAGAGTCTATCGGAAAGTGATGGACAGCGACGTCTATCACCTCATGAACGACAACACGCGGCATGCGTTGCTGCTGCTGTTGAAGGCTGCCAGCAGCCAGCACCCCCAATGGCTCCACGGAGAGGAATTTCCGCAGCTCAGCAGGGATGAATGGCGACAGCTGTTCATCTACGGCCGACATGAGCAGCTGGACCGCGTCATCATACAGGGCGTGCGCGTGCTGGGCATCAAGGAACCGCTCATTGACGTCAGCGACGTGCAGTCATACTTCCCCGAAAGCTACCAGCCCGTCAAGACCATCGCAGAATCCATCGGCAACAAGTTTGTCAACGAGAACAAACGCCTGCTCGCCACCTTCAAATACCTGCACAGGATGCAGACCGCCCAGCAGATGAGCATGGCTCACCTCATCGAACTGACACGCGAAATTAGGGAACACGACATCGACGAGGAGCAGCTGGCTGAAATCCTGGAGGAAGAGAAACTGCTTGTCTTCGTACAACGCCTCATGGCCGTGCTGGGCAGTTTCGGACTGCTGGAAGAAGGCATGATGCCCGTAGAGGAACTCGACGACAAACAAGCCGAGAGAATAAGCCAGAACATTACAAACCGCTTAAAGATATGAATAACACAAATCATCCGGAAATGAAGGCCGACCTGCACTACCTGAACCTGCTCAGCCAGTCGTTTCCAACGATTGCTGATGCCTCGACAGAGATTATCAACCTGGAGGCCATCATGAACCTGCCCAAAGGTACAGAACACTTCCTTGCCGACCTCCACGGAGAGAGCGAGGCATTCCAGCATGTGCTGAAAAACGCATCAGGAAACATCAAGCGAAAAGTGAACGAGCTCTTCGGCAACGACATCCGCGAGGCGGAGAAGAAAGAGCTCTGCACGCTGATATACTACCCCGAACAGAAACTCGAACTCATCAAGGCCGCCGAACAGGACATCGACGACTGGTACCACATCACCATACACCAGCTGGTAAAGGTGGCTCGCGACGTCTCCAGCAAATATACACGCTCGAAGGTGCGCAAGTCGCTGCCTGAAGACTTCAGCTACATCATCGAGGAACTGCTGCACGAACGCACCGAGGACAGCAACAAGGCGGCCTACGTCAACGTCATCGTAGAAACCATCATCACCACAGGGCGTGCCGACGACTTCATCTGCGCACTCTGTAACGTCATACAGCGGTTGGCCATTGACCAACTCCACATTCTCGGCGACATCTTCGACCGCGGAAGCGGAGCACATATCATCCTGGACACGCTGCGCCAGTACCACTCGTGGGACATACAATGGGGCAACCACGACGTACTCTGGATGGGAGCCTGCGCCGGCAACAAGGCATGCATCTGCAACGTGCTGCGACTGTCGCTACGCTATGCCAACATGGTGACATTGGAAGAAGGCTACGGCATCAACCTCATGCCGCTGGCTACATTCGCGATGGATGTCTATGGCGACGACCCGTGCGAGGAGTTCCTGCCCAAGTTCCTGAAGGGACAGCAGATGGACGAGAAAACGCTGCTGCTGACAGCCCGCATGCACAAGGCCGTCAGCGTGCTGCAGTTCAAGGAGGAAGCCAAAATCTTCAAGCGTCGCCCCGAGTGGCAGATGCAGAACCGATGCTTGCTGGAGCATGTTGACTATGAGCGTGGCATCTGTACCATCGACGGCAAGGAGTACCCCATGAAATCGTGCCACTTCCCCACCATCAACCCCGACAATCCTTGTGCGCTGACACCCGAGGAAGACGTGCTCATGGAGAAACTGAGACATTCGTTCGCCGTCAGCGAGAAACTGCACAAGCATATCCGCACGCTGCTGGGACACGGGTGCATGTATGCCGTCTATAACTCCAACCTGCTCTTCCATGCCAGTATTCCGCTGAATGCCGACGGTACCATGAAGGAGGTGGAACTCTACCACAAGAAGTACAAGGGACGCGAACTCATGGAGAAGACCGGACAGATGATACGTACCGCCTTCACGGCAGACTCGGAACCCGACGAGCGACACTTTGCACGCGACTACTTCCTCTACCTCTGGTGCGGTTCCGACTCACCGCTCTTCGACAAGTCGAAGATGGCTACCTTCGAGCGTTACTTCCTGAAGGACAAGGAGACCTATAAGGAGGAGAAAGGCTACTACTTCCAGTTGCGCAACCAGCAGGAAATATGCGACCGCATTCTCGACGCCTTCGGCGTGGAGGGCAACAACCGCCACATCATCAACGGCCATGTGCCCGTGCATGCTGCCAGTGGCGAGAACCCCATCAAGGCAGGCGGCAGACTGATGGTCATTGACGGCGGATTCTCGGAAGCCTACCACCAGGAGACGGGCATTGCCGGCTACACGCTGGTGTACCACTCCCGAGGTTTCCAACTGGTGCAGCACGAGCCGTTCACGTCAGCAGCCGATGCCATTCAGCGAGGCACCGACATCAAATCGACCACGCAGATTGTCGAGATGTCAGCCCACCGCATGCTCGTGGCCGACACGGACAAGGGACGTGAGCTCCGGGCACAAGTGGCAGACCTCAAACAACTTCTATATGCCTATCGTCACGGCATCCTGAAGGAGAAACGTCCTTAAACATCTAATAGTCGTTAAACGGTATGGGGCAAATGCTAAACAGCCGTTAAGCATGACGCGCAAAGTGTTAAATCAAGACAAAACTGCGTGTCAAAATGGCAGTTTAACATATTTTGCGCCTATATTTGCAATCGTTTTCAGCAAACAACAGAACCCGTAACGACAATAAATGACAAAACATAACAACTAAAAAGACACAGAAATGAAAAAGGTATTGAATTATCTTACGCCAGCATTGTGCATCGTAGCACTTGCTTTCTCAGTAGCTGCCTTCAGCAAGGCTTGTACTGACAACTCGCAAATGACCAGCAACACCACGTCAACCGCCTCGACACCTGCCGGACAGCCTGTTGACCTGACCTATGCAGCAGAAAAAGCACTCCCTTCCGTAGTACATATCAAGTATGTGCAGAACAGCCGCATCCAGACCGTCGAAGTACAGAGCGACCCGTTCAGCGACTTCTTCAGCGACCCGTTCGGAGGATTCTTCGGACGCGGACAGGGCAATGGCGGCAGCCAGCAGCGCCGCATCCAGACCCCGAAGAAGGAGGCTACAGGTTCGGGTGTCATCATTTCAACGGATGGCTACATCGTCACCAACAACCACGTCGTGGCTGGTGCTGACGAACTGACCGTCACACTAAACGACAACAAGGAGTACTCAGCACGCATCATCGGTACCGACGAGACAACTGACCTGGCACTCATCAAGATTGAAGGCAAGAACCTGCCCGCCATCACCATTGCACGCAGCGAAGACCTGAAGGTCGGCGAATGGGTGCTGGCTGTTGGTAACCCCCTGGGACTGAACAACACCGTAACAGCAGGTATCGTCAGCGCCAAAGCCCGTCGCCTGGGTGCCAACGGCGTGGAGAGCTTCATACAGACCGATGCTGCCATCAACGCCGGTAACTCTGGCGGTGCGCTGGTCAACACACGCGGTGAACTGGTAGGCATCAATGCCATGCTCTACTCGCAGACCGGTTCATACAGCGGCTACGGCTTCGCCATTCCCACCACCATCATGAACAAGGTAGTTGACGACCTGAAGAAGTATGGTACCGTACAGCGTGCCTTCATCGGTATCCAGGGCCAGGATGTCAAGCTGTATGTAGATGCAAAGAAGGCCAATGGCGAAGAGATTGACCTCGGTACCATGGAGGGCATCTACGTAGCCAAGGTCCAGGAAGGCGGTGCTGCCGCAGCAGCCGGCATTGAGCCCGGCGACGTCATCATCGGTGCCGACGGCCAGAAGGTCAGCAGCTTCCCCGAGCTCCAGGAAATCGTAGCCAAGAAGCGTCCTGGCGACAAGATGTCGCTGACTTACCTGCACAACAAGAAGCAGAAGCAGGAAACCGTCACGCTGAAGAACGAGCAGGGTAACACCCGTGTGGTTCAGAATCAGGACATCGACGTGCTGGGTGGCAACTTCCGCGCCATCACCGACAAGCAGAAGCAGGAACTGGGCATCTCCTACGGTCTGGAGGTGATGAAGGTTGACAACGGCAAACTGAGACAGGCCGGCATCAACAAGGGATTCATCATCCAGCGTGTCAACGACGAGAGCGTGAAGAGTATCGAAGACCTGCAGAAGATTGTCCGCAAGGCATCTACCAGCAAGGAACCCGTACTTTACATCCAGGGCATCTACCCCAGCGGAAAGAAAGGCTATTTCGCCGTTTCGCTCGAAGAATAACAGCATAATAGAACAAAAAAACAAAAAGAATAAGGCATTTTTTTGGTTATTACCGAAAAATGCCTTATTTTTGCATCCGCTAAAGACTACAATAACCACAAATCAATCATGAGACAACTAAAAATCACCAGGTCAATCACGAATCGTGAAAGCGCTTCGCTTGACAAATACCTTCAGGAAATTGGTAAAGAAGAACTATTATCTGTTGATGAAGAAGTTGAATTGGCTCAGCGCATCAGGAAAGGCGACCACAAGGCGCTTGAAAGGCTGACCAGAGCCAACCTCAGGTTTGTAGTGTCGGTAGCCAAGCAATATCAGAACCAGGGGCTCTCCCTGCCAGACCTCATTAACGAGGGGAACGTTGGACTCATCAAGGCTGCGGAGCGTTTCGACGAGACGCGTGGCTTCAAGTTCATATCCTATGCCGTCTGGTGGATTCGTCAGAGCATCCTGCAAGCCATAGCTGAACAAAGCCGCATCGTGCGCCTGCCGCTGAACCAGGTAGGGTCCGTCAACAAGATAACGCGGGCTCTTAACCAGTTTGAGCAGGAGAACGAACGACGTCCCAACTCGCACGAGATAGCCGAGCGCACCTCCATTCCGGAAGAGAAAATCGACGAGGCGCTGAAGGTGAACGGACGTCATATCTCCGTCGATGCTCCTTTTGTGGATGGTGAGGACAACTCCCTGCTCGACGTGATGGTCAATGACAACTCGCCGATGGCCGACCGGGAGCTGGTGAAGGAGTCGCTGCAGGCAGAAATCAAGACCGCGCTGCAGATACTCAGCGAACGTGAGCGTAATGTGATAACCGCTTTCTTCGGTATCGACCAACCGGAGATGACGATGGAAGAGATTGGCTCAAAATACGGTCTGACCCGCGAACGCGTCCGTCAGATCAAGGAGAAGGCCATACGCCGCCTCCGCAGTAATACGAAAAATAAAATGCTAAAGACATATTTAGGACAATGAAAACAATGAAGTACGTCATGCTGCTCTGTGTCATCTGCACATTGGCAATGTTCAACATCGACACAGCACAGGCCAAGAAGCGCAAGATTCCCAAGGTCTATATGTTTGGCTTCTCTGCTTCTTTCAACGATTCCACCATCTACATGACTGACATCCAGGAGGTGGATAGCGCATGGATTGACGACAAGTCACATTTCCTACAGGGACGTGGCATCTATGCCCAGCAGCTGAAGGACTATCTGACGACCGCCATCCAGCAGCCTAACCGCATCTGCATGGTGATGTACAGCGAAACGCTCAAGGACATCGAGAAGCAGTATGTGAAGATGAAGCGTCTCTACACCAAAAAGAGCAAGATGCCGTATGACATTCACTATCTGGACGAAACGATGTTCCACTTCGAGAAGATACAATTATACTTCGAAGAGGACGACATTCTTTAACGTGAACGGAAAGCAAGACGGGAACGTCCTAAAGGCTGCGGATAACCGGAACCATAACTAAGACGGTGTATGATGACGAAATCGAAAGCGCTGCTGACGCTGTTTCTGCTTGCATGCATCCATATTTCGGCACAGCAACGCACGCTGGACCCGCTGGTGAATGCCCTGCAAGTCACCGTCAACGACGACTGGCTCTCACCGCCAGTCATGCGACTCGGAAGCGACGACAGGGTATATATCCAGTTCGACCGTCTCACCCATGAATATCACGAACTAACATATCACCTGGAACATTGCGAACCCGACTGGACCATCAGCGACGGGCTGTTCAACATTGACTGGCTCGAAGGTTTCAACGACCAAGTCATCAGCGACTATGCATCGTCGGTCAACACCACCGTACCCTATACCCACTACGAGTTACAAATTCCCAATGACCTGACACGTATCAAGATGAGCGGCAATTACCAGCTCACCATCATCGACAACGATACGGGCAATGCTTTGGCAGAGGTCCGTTTCATGGTTCTGGAACAAAAGGCTGCCTTGGGACTTTCTGCTACGACAAATACGGACATCGACGTCAATCGCAATCACCAGCAAATCACCATTGATATGGACCTGGCAGCCCTCCACGTCACCAATTACGAGGAGCAGGTATATGTGCTCGTAACCCAAAACCAGCAATGGAATGCTGCCGTCGTGAACCCTCGCCCTGACCGCATCAACGGCAACCACCTTGAGTGGACGCATTGCCAGGATCTCATTTTCAATGCAGGTAACGAGTGGCACAAGTACGAGATTCTCGACGTCAGCCACACCACAATGGGACTCGCATCCATTCGCTGGGACGGGAAGAACTATCAGGCCTACCCTACTCCAGTTGAAGTAAGCCGTAACTACCTGACCGACACCGATGCTGACGGCGCGTTCATCATCAGGAACAGCGACAACTGGGAAATCAATACTACCTGCGACTATGTCCTGGTCAACTACGAGTTGCGCACGCCACGCATCAATGGTTCGGACGTCATCATCAGCGGACGCTGGGCCACCAGTACCGACCCGTCAGCCTACCTCATGACCTACGACGAAGCCAACCGCTGCTACCGTGCGTCCATCTGGCAAAAACAGGGGTACTACAACTATCAGTTCCGGCTGCGCCATCCTGACAACACCACCAGTCTGTCGCCGACAGAAGGCAGTTACTATCAGACAGGTAACCGATACCAGGCATACGTCTATTACCAAGACACAGGGGGAAGAAGCTGGAGGCTTGTGGGCTTCAGGGAATTAATCTTCAATTGACATAAATTCCTTGGGCGTCATCTTGTAATGCCGGAAGAAGGCGGCAACAAACTTGTTGGGCGATGAGAAGCCACACGCATTAGCAACCTTTTCTATCGTGGCACCCTTCTGTTTCAGCAACTCTTCCGCTTTTCCCAAGAGCAGCAAACGTGCCATTTCATAGGGGTTCTTGGAAATATTCTGTTGCGTCAGCATAATGACTTTCTCCTCGTTGACATTAGCCGTCTTTGCCAGTTGCTTCAAGGTTACATGACCTGTATTGCCCTGCAAGAAAGGAATGATTTTCAACATCATACTGACAAATTCGGAAGTAGGCTTGTTCATTTCCGACTTACTACCCATGTTCATGTCGTCACCCTGCAGGCTCATCGGCTCGCTGTTGATTTTCTCACAACGTCCCACCAGCGTGCGGAGTTGCCTCATCAGTTCGTCCTCACCCGACACACGCGCCATCTTCAAGCGGAGATTGCGGTTAAACGTAATGACATTCAGAACAATCAGTACCAACAGGATAAATGCCAAGGTGTAATAGACGGCGGTAGTGCGCCACCAAGGTTCGTTGACACGTACCACCCATATATAGGGCTCCTGTATCCATACGTCAGGATGCATCGAGGCCTGTAACTCAATATGATACTCACCAGGCTTCAATCCCGTCAGCTGCAGGTGGAAGATTCCTTTGTCATCCACCAGTTTAGGCTCATTGAAATGCGAAATGACTCGCCATTCCCCATCCAATTCAGGTATGCGGTAACGGTAGTACGTCTGCAGCGGACGGAAATAGTTCAATGCTGTGAAAGCAAACGACAGGGAGTTGTGGTAATAGTTGACGTCGATTTCCCAGAGTTGTGAAATCGCACAGTCAGAAATGACGTCGCCGTCTATTTCCGTTCCTGCTTCCACCGCGTTGCCATTGACCAACAGCTCGGTCAGTTTCGGATAGAACTTCATGTCGCGGAACGAATCATGATGGAACGATGCCGGATTAAATGCCACGATATTGTCCAGCGCCTGCATGACGATGGTTCCGTCGTCGAGTTTAGCCACACGTCCGTTGATGAAGGTCTCGTTGGGCACATTGTCAGCATGGTTATAGCTGTTGATGATGACAAACTCGCCATTTCGGATGACAATCTGCGAAATACCATAACTGGTGCTTACCCAGACATCGCCGAAATCATCCTCGATAGCCGAATGTATCACGTCGTTGTACAGACCGTCGTTACGAGTGAAGACACGGGGTTTGTCGCCCTTCTTTTTATAGAGTTCCACACCATAGCGCGTACACACCCACGTCCATCCGCGGCTGTCGGTCAGCACGCTGTTTACGTTCGTGCCCTGCCAGGCAACAACCGGTGGCTGCTGCCGTTCCAGCACATGATAGTACTCAGTGGCCTTTGGCGTTGACCAATTATACACCTTGAAGGGAGAAGAGAAGGGCTTGGCATAGAGCAGTCCGCGCTGCTCGGTACCAATCCACATGCCTCCCTGGCGGTCAAAGGCTATGGTGTTGACATCAGTCAGCAGTTCCGATCCATCCTCAAGTTGCAGGTTTGTCTCGTGGACTATCTCTCCCATTCGGAGATTGTATGTCCAGTAGCCATATTCCGCTGCAAGATAGGCTATGCTGTCCCGTACAACCAGGTTGTTCAGCTTATTTTCAGAGGTCATCAGCGTTTTCCAGCGCCGTGCCATCACGTCGAACCGCATGAGCAGCGACTCCTTTCTGCCGTTGCGTATCTGGAAGTATGAGTCTCCGTAGCGGTAGAGCAGCGAGGTGCGGTCATAGCGCTTCGATGTATTCAGGTCATACGGCTTGAGACGGAAAAGGTGTTTCAGCGTCTTGATGTCAAAGCCTTCCACCTCACCACTCTCGTAGAAAAGCAGCAATTGTCTTCCGTCGTAGTTCGCCACGTCCTGCAGGTTCAGCGTCGTATCAACAGGAAAATCCTTCTTCACTTCCGTACCGTAAATCTTGTTGTCATGCGTCAGCCACAGTTGTCCGTCGTCATCCACAAACAGGTCAGTCACGACGTCCTTGACGCCGAACGATTTCAGCACGGAGTCAATGTTCACCACGAAATGCTCGGTGTTCCTGTCCAGACACGTTACCGAGTACTTGTTCTTCAGCCAAAAGTGGTTGTACTTGTCAAAATAGGGATGGCAGTAGCCCCGATAGTTTTTCAGTCTGAATTCTGCATTCTTCTCCGGATCGACATGCGTGAAGCCGTTACCGTTATAGAAGTTGATGTGACCAATGGTAGTAATCACCATACGTCCCGTCGGGGTACAGGTAATGGATTGCGCACTATTGTCTGCCAGCCCGTCAGAAGCATTATAGACCCTGAACTGCCGCACAATATCCTCCGCTGAAGCACGTGGTGCCAGCAGCACTAAAAGCAGCCATGTGACGAGTACAGACTTTAAGTTCATTTACACTATCGTTTGTTACACGGGCAAAGATACAAACTATCTTCGTAATCTCCAAATTATTTCGGTTATTTATATTTTTTACACGAAAACCTTTCGCTTTTCACCGAATTTTCGTACCTTCGCAGGCAGAATGTACCTCACGACACTATACCGACAAGTCAGGCAATACCGTACTGCATCACTACTGACGCCCCTGTTTACGGCGTTGGAAGTAGTGACCGACGTGCTGATACCCTATGTGACGGCATCGCTCATCGACAAGGGCATCAATGCCGGCAACATAGAGAACGTCTATCTCTATGGGGCGGAAATGATTGGGCTGGCATTCCTGAGTTTAGGGTTCGGCATCCTGGCAGGTCGCTTCTCGGCGTATGCCTCGACGGGCTTTGCCGCCAACCTGCGTAGTGCGATGTACAGGAAGATACAGACGTTCTCGTTTTCCGACATTGACAAATACGCCACTTCAGGACTGGTGACACGCATGACGACCGACGTGAACGCGCTGCAGAATGCCTACCAGCAGATTCTGCGCATCACGGTCAGGGCTCCGTTCCGGCTGTTGCTGAGCATCGTGATGTGTATGGTGATTGACGCTCGTCTAAGTCTGATATTCCTCACGGCGCTGGTGGTGCTGAGTTTCTCGCTCTACCATATCATATCGCGTGTAGCCCGTCTGTTCCAGCAGGTGTTTGTGAAGTATGACTCCCTGAACCAGAGCGTGCAGGAGAACATTGCCGCCATCCGTGTGGTGAAAGCCTTTGTGCGCGAGGACTACGAGAACGGTAAATTCACGAAGGCTGCCGAAGGGCTCTATCAATTATATGTACGCGCAGAGAGCCTGATGGCGCTGAACCACCCCATTATGAACCTGGTGGTCTATGGCTGCATCATCGCGCTGTCGTGGTTTGGTGCCCACTACATTGTGGGTGGCACGCTGACGACGGGCGAACTGACCTCTTTGTTCACCTACGTGATGTCCATCCTCATGTCGCTGATGATGCTGTCCATGATTTTCGTCATGCTGACCCAGAGTGCGGCATCTGCCAAACGCGTGGCAGAGGTCATTGAGCAGGAGCCGTCCATCGTCTCGCCAGCACACAGCGTCAGCACCGTCAGCGACGGCAGCATCGCATTCCGTGAAGTGAGGTTTGACTACAAGCAGACGGTGGACACCCCCGCCAAGCAGTCGCGAAAGTCTGCCCTGTATAACGTGACGTTCAGCATCAGAAGCGGAGAAACCATCGGCATCATCGGTGGTACGGGCAGCGGAAAGACGTCGTTGGTGAACCTCGTCAGCCGTCTGTACGACGTGACGAAAGGCGAAGTACTGGTGGGCGGCCACAACGTGAAGGACTACGACCTGTCTGTGCTGCGCGATGCCGTGTCCGTAGTGCTCCAACAGAATATCCTGTTCAGCGGAAGCATCGTGGAGAACCTGCGCTGGGGAAAGCGCGACACCACGTTGGAGGAATGTCGCCGTGCCTGTGAGATAGCCTGCGCCACAGAGTTCATCGACCAGATGCCTGACGGCTTCGACACACACATAGAACAGGGCGGCACAAACGTCAGCGGCGGTCAGAAGCAACGCCTCTGCATCGCTCGTGCCCTCATGAAGCGGCCGAAGGTACTGGTGCTGGACGACTCGACGTCGGCTTGCGACACCGCAACGGATGCAAAGATTCGCGAGGCCTTGAGGACCCAGCTTCCTGAGATGACCAAAATCATTATTGCCCAGCGCATCCTGAGCATCAAGGACTGCGACCGCATCATCGTGCTGGACAATGGTATGGTGACAGGCTTTGACACCCATGAGAACCTGCTGCGCACGAACGCACTCTATCAGGAGATATGCCAGATACAGAGCGAGACGCAGGGCGACTTCGACAAGAAAGGAGGTGAGACATGAGACAGCCAGGTTTCGGACCACAGCGCGAACGTCCGCAGGCAGGATTCCAGCGTGCCAGCAAGGAGCAGCGTGACGTGCTGCTGCGCATGACCTCCTTCGTGTGGCACCACTACCGCTGGCTGATGGTGGTGGTACTGGCCTGTGTGGTGGTGAGCAGCCTCACGTCGCTGGTATCGTCACTCTTCACGAAGACGCTGATTGACGACTACATCGTGCCACTGACCATGGCCGACAACCCAGAATATGCCACGCTGGCACAGACGCTCTTCAAACTGGGCCTCATACTGCTGCTCGGCACCGTGTGCTCCTATACCTACAACCGGCTGATGATTACCATTTCGCAAGGCACGATGCTACGGTTGCGCAAACAGCTTTTTGAACGCATGGAACACCTGCCGCTGAGCTACTTTGACCAGCGACAGCACGGTGACATCATGTCGGTCTATACCAACGACGTCGATTCGCTGCGTCAGATGATTTCCACCGCTTTGGCACAAGTGTTCTCGTCGCTCATCACCATCATTGCCACCTTTACGTCGATGGTCGTGCTGAGCATTCCGCTGACACTGGTATCAGTAGGCATGGCAGCCGTCATGATGCTGGTCACGGGTTGGCTGGGCAAGCGTTCCAGGAACTACTTCCGCACCCAGCAGCAGAGTCTGGCGGCAGTCAACGGTTACATCGAGGAGATGCTGACAGGCCAGAAGGTCGTCAAAGTGTTCTGCCACGAACAGCAGGCCATCAGCGACTTTGAGCAGAAGAACGAGCAACTACGTTCCTCAGCCTGCAATGCCAACAAGATTGCGAATATCGTGATGCCCGTGAACGGCAACCTGGGTAACCTGGGCTACGTGCTCATCGCCGTTGTGGGTGCCACCGTCGTACTAACAGACTCTTCCCTCTTCACGCTTCACGTTTCACTCACCCTCGGAACCATCGTGGCCTTCCTCCAGCTGAACAAGAGTTTCACACAGCCCATCACGCAGGTAAGCCAGCAAATCAACAGCGTACTCAATGCCTCGGTAGGTGCCGAACGCGTCTTTGCGCTGATGGATGCGGAACCTGAGGAGGACGAGGGGACGCAAGTCATTACGGAGGCCAAGGGCGACGTGGATTTCAAGGGGGTGGACTTCGGCTACACGACCGACAAGCAGGTGCTCTTCGACATCAACATCGACTCAAACCCTGGACAGAAGATAGCCTTCGTGGGCGGCACAGGAGCCGGCAAGACCACCATTATCAACCTCATCAACCGCTTCTACGAGATACAAGGCGGCAAAATACTCTATGATGGAATCCCCATACGCGACATACAGAAGTCGTCGCTCCGCAAGAGCATGAGCATCGTGCTACAGGAGACACACCTCTTTACGGGCACCGTGCTGGACAACATACGCTACGGACGGCTTGACGCTACTGACGAGGAATGTCGCGAGGCAGCCATCCTGGTGGGTGCTGACGACTTCATCCGCCGTCTGGCCGACGGTTACCAGACGCTGCTGACAGGCGACGGCAGCAACCTCAGTCAGGGTGAGCGGCAGCTGCTTGCCATTGCGCGTGCAGCCATTGCCAATCCGCCCGTCCTCATTCTCGACGAGGCCACCAGCAGCATCGACACCCGCACGGAGCGAATGGTTCAGCAGGGGATGGACCGTCTGATGCAGGGACGTACCACGTTTGTCATTGCCCACCGTCTCTCCACCATCCGTAATGCCGACCAGATTATGGTGATGGAGCACGGACGCATCATCGAACGGGGCAATCACGAACAACTGCTCGCCCAACACGGCAAGTACTACCAGCTGTTCACGGGGGGCAGACAGTAAACAGCAAACAGCAAACAGCAAACAGTAAACAGTAAACTACTATAGTGCAATGAGAATAGACATTATCACCGTATTGCCTGAAATGCTGGAGGGCTTCGTCCACGAGTCCATCCTGGCACGGGCAGAGAAGAAAGGACTGGCCGAGATACGCCTTCACAACCTGCGTGACTACACCCTCGACAAGTGGCGCCGCGTGGACGACTACCCCTACGGCGGTTCAGCAGGAATGGTGATGCAGTGTGAGCCCATTGACCGCTGCATCACGGCCCTGAAGGCAGAGCGCGACTACGACGAGGTCATCTTCACCTCGCCTGACGGAGAACGCTTCGACCAGCACATAGCCAACGAGCTGTCGCTGAAGGGAAACCTGATTATTCTGGCCGGTCACTACAAGGGTATCGACCAGCGCATACGCGACCACCTCATTACGCGCGAAATCAGCATCGGCGACTTCGTGCTGACAGGCGGTGAACTGGTAGCCGCCATGATTGCCGACGCCGTGGTCCGCGTGGTGCCTGGCGTCATCGGCGACGAGCAGTCAGCACTCTCCGACTGCTTCCAGGACGACATCCTGGCAGCCCCCATCTATACCCGTCCGGCTGACTACAAGGGCTGGAAGGTGCCTGAGATACTGCTCAGCGGCAACGAGGCAAAAATCAGGGCTTGGGAACTGGAACAGGCCATGGAGCGTACACAACGACTCAGGCCAGACCTGCTTAAATGAATTGAGGATTGAGAATTACCAGCCGAAGACGTTTCGTAGCACCCACCAGAGGAAGACAGCCACCAGGAACGTGTAGGCTGCGAGAGGACTCAGCAGCACCTCAGAAAGCCTGCGATAACGGTGATAGACGAGCTGACTGACGGCTACTGCGGCGAAATAGGCAAATGCCAGGAAGAGGAAGGCATTGTAACGGAAGGCGGCTACCACATCGCCATGCAGCAGCGCATGCAGCATGCGCTGTGACCCACATCCTGGACACTTGTAGCCGGTCAACTGATAGATAGCGCATTTGGGGAACCAACCTGCTGACGACGGATCGAAGACGAAATAGACGACCGTGACGCCAATGACCATCAGCAGGATGATTCCCCAAATGTATGGTTTCTTCATTCAGACTGTCTTAGTAACTGCCTGCCATAGACGCTGCTATGACGAGGAAGTAATAGAGTGTCCAACCGACGATGCTCAGCAAGCCACCGATTATCAGGATGGTAATAGCCCAGTTGGCCCACTTGTTGGCATCGATGCCTGACTTCATCGCTGCAGGATAGTTGCCCATCTGGTAGTCGGTCTCCACACGGTTGGCAGCCACCAGCGACAGGATGGCGAATATCAGGCACAGGACACCCATACAGTTGCCGCAGCAGAACATGCTGACGATGGTCAGCACCAATGCCCAGACGGCCTTCGACTTATGGTTTTCAGGCATGGGGACGAAATTGCCACCGCCGCCATAGCCGCCGCCATAGCTGCTGTTATAGCCGCTGTTATACGACGACTGCTGGCTGCTGCCCAGCACCTGCTGCAATTCAGGAATCTGACTGGCAGGCAACCAGTTGGGCATGCCCTCCGTCCAGACACTCGTATCGTAGCCTATGCCGCGCGATCGCAGTTGGTCGAGCGTAAAGGGCCCTGCCTGCTGATTATCCTCTATAATATAATAAGAAGCCATGCGACACGCGCTTTAGCTATTAGCAACAATTAAGACCACATAGATGATGATGGCGATGATTTGCAGCACCACACCAATGCCCAAGAGGATGAAGCCAATCTTACAGTACTTTCCAGCCTTGTCGCTGGCAGCCTGTGCGGCAGCATAGTTACCCAGGCGGAACTGTGTCTCCACCTTGTTGTTCTCCATCAACGCCAGGATGCCCAGGACGGTATTGATAATACCAGGACAGCACAAGAGTGAGAGTGCCACGATGATGATGCACTGCATCTTGTAGTCCTTCGGCATCGTCGGCTGCGTACCGTCCCATCCTCCGTCTGACGACTCCGGCTGGCTCTGATAGCTGCTGTTATAGGACGGCTGCTCATACATCGGAGCAGGCTCGGGCTCTGGTGTCGGCGGAGCCTGTGGCGGAGTTTGCTGCGGTGCCTGCTGTGCAAACAAGAACTGCAGTTCGCTGACCTGACCGGCGAGCGTCCAGTTAGCCATACCTTCGGTCCATACATTCGTGTCGGGAGTGATACCCCTGGCTGCCAGCTGTTCAAGTGTGAACGGGCCTGCCTGCTGATTGTTTTCTACAATGTAATACGTTGCCATATCGTTCAAGAATTTAGTTTCAGTTGCCAAAAGTAAACAATAATTTGCAGTTTTCCAAATAATCCGTCCATTTTTTGCATTTCAGGCCTATTATTTGTTGTTTTGACAGAACAACTCCCCCAGTCGGTAGCCTTCCTCGTAGAGTGCCTCGAGTTTCCGCACGTCCTTCTCCATGCGTCCCACGTCCATGGGCCGCTGCGGACGGATAACACTGATCCTGCCCTCGTCCTCCATGCGTTCGACAGTCTCCAGCTGCGCGTTATAGACGGCCACGCGATGGCTCAGGGCAACACGCAGACGCGGATAGTTACGATAGATGTAGCGTGGAATCTTCAGGTCGCGGCTGCTGTTTCGGAACCCCCTGTTGCGCGTCATGATGACCACGTTGTACTCATGGCCCATGCTGACGGCATGCTCCACGGGGATGCTGTCGATGATGCCACCGTCCAGGTAGGGCTGCCCGTCTATCTCGACAATCTTGCTGACGTAGGGCAGGCTGCTCGACGCACGGCAGATGTCAATGAGCCGCTGGCGGTTGCCAGCATGCTCGCTCAGGTACTCCACGCGCCCCGTGTTGCAGTTGGTGACAGCCATCTCAAAGAGCGACTCGTTACGGAAATACGTGTTGTAGTCGAAAGGTATCAACTCGTTGGGGAAGCGGTCGTACAGCAACTTCGGGTCGAAGATGCACCCCTGCGTCACCAGGTGGCGCAGTCCGATGTAGTCGTACTTTGCCAGCATGTCGATGTTCGAGATGCGTGCACGGCGCGGCTGACGGCTCATGTACGACAGTCCGTTGCAGGCTCCTGCCGACACCGCCACAACATAGCGGAAGTACAAATCGTACTTCATGAAGGCGTCCAGCACACCACTGGTGAATACTCCGCGCATGCCACCGCCTTCCAGCACCAAACCCGTATTTCTGCCTATTCGTGTCATTATATGCTAAATTATGTTGCAAAGATACTGCTTTTTCGTAAATAATATGTAACTTTGCCAAATAATTGATTGCAAAAACAACATTTTTGACTTATGTTCAGTAAAGAAACGTACATTCGCCGGCGCCAGGAGCTGAAAAAACTCATTGGCAACGGTATTATTATCTTCTTCGGAAACAACGAGGCACCCTATAACTACCCCGCCAACTGCTACGCCCCCATGCGTCAGGACTCCAGCTTCCTGTACTACTTCGGACAGCAGCGCGACGGACTGGTAGGTGTCATCGACGTGGACAACGACGAAGAGTGGCTTTTCGGCGACGACATCGACGTGGAAGACATCGTCTGGATGGGTTTCACACCCTCCGTCAGCGACCTTGCCGCCGAGGTGGGCATCACCAGGACCGCCCCGATGTCGAAGTTAGCGGAAATCGTCAATCGGAAATCTGAAAATCGAAAATCCATTCACTTCCTGCCGCCCTACCGCTTCGACACGAAGATTCAGATCATGGACCTCCTGGGCATCCATCCGTCCGAGCAGAAGCAGAAGGCATCACTCGCTCTTATCCAGGCAGTTGTCAGCATGCGTTCAACCAAAGAAGCACAGGAGATTGAAGCCATAGAACGCGCCTGCGAGGTAGGCTACCAGATGCACACCACCGCTCAGCGGCTCATCCGTCCAGGCGTCACCGAGCGCTACATCGGCGGACAGGTCGATGGCATAGCCCGCTCGCTGGCACAGGGCACCAGCTTCGCCACCATCTTCACCCAGCACGGAGAAATCATGCACGGCAGTCCCAGCGACGCACCGTTGGAGGCAGGCCGTCTGGCACTCTGCGATGCCGGCTGCGAACTGGACGACTACTGCTCCGACCACACACGCACGATGCCCGTCAGCGGCCGCTTCACCCAGCGGCAACTGGAGATTTACAGCATCGTCGAGGAGTGCCACGACTACGTGCTTACCGTGGCCAAGCCAGGCATCCGATACAGGGACGTACACTTTGCCGTCTGCCGTCTGATGACGGAACGCCTGAAGGAGCTGGGACTCATGAAGGGCGACGTTGACGAGGCCGTACAGGCTGGCGCTCACGCCATGTTCCTGCCTCACGGACTGGGCCACATGATGGGTATGGACGTGCACGACATGGAAGGACTGGGCCAGCAGTACGTGGGTTTCGACTACAAGACACCCCCCAACACCGAGCAGTTCGGCACCAACTGCCTGCGCATGGGCCGCGAGCTGCAGGAGGGCTTTGTCGTGACCGACGAGCCAGGCATCTACTTCATACCCGTCCTCATCGACGACTGGCGTGCCAAGGGCCACTGCAAGGAGTTCCTGAACTATGACCTGCTGGAGACCTACAAGGACTTCGGCGGCATCCGCATCGAGGACGACCTGCTCATCACCAAGGACGGCTGCCGCTTCCTCGGCGAAAGCCGCATACCCTATCACGTAAAAGACATTAATTCATAAATAACAGAACAATGAAAAAAGTATTGACCCTCGCGCTGTTCGCACTCGTTGCTACAGGCGTCAGCGCACAAGAAGAGACGAAGGAAAAGGACAACAAGCCCGTGTTCACCGTCGTCAAGGAACTGCCCATCACCAGCATCAAGGACCAGAACCGTTCGGGCACGTGCTGGAACTACTCCACCCTCTCCTACTTCGAGGCCGAGATCCTGAAGAAGAGCGGCAAGACCTACGACCTCTGCGAGCCGTTCGTAGCCAACAAGACCTACATGGACCGCGCCATCCAGGTGGTGCGCCTGCACGGCGACTGCCAGTTTGCACAGGGCGGCTCAGCCTACGACGTGCTCTACGCGCTGCAGAACTACGGCATCTGCCCTGACGATGCCATGCCCTTCCCAGGTTCGCTGCAGGGCGACTCGCTGTTCAACTTCAACGAGTTCTTCTCGCTGCTCGAGCCCTACGTCAATGCCGTAGCCAAGAACAAGGCCAGCAAGATTTCACAGCAGTGGAAGGTCGGTCTGCAGGGCATCCTCGACGCCTACCTGGGCAAGTGTCCTGAGACGTTCACCTACGAAGGCAAGACCTACACGCCGCAGAGCTTTGCCAAGAGCCTCGGACTCGACTGGAACGACTACGTGAGCATCACCAGCTACACCCATCGTCCGTTCTACACCGCCTTCCCTGTCGAGGTACAGGACAACTGGCGCAATCCGCTGAGCTACAACCTGCCCATGGACGAGATGATGCGTGTCATCGACAATGCCATTGCCGAGGGCTACACCGTAGCCTGGGGCGGCGATGTCAGCGAGGACGGCTTCACCCGTCAGGGACTGGCCTATGCCGTTGACACCAAGGCCGCCGAGAGCATGCAGGGCAGCGACATGGCCCGCTGGCTGAAGCTGTCGTCTGCCAAGCGCCGCGACATCCTCACCGAGATGGGCTGCACCGTTCCTGAGCTCACCCCCACCCAGGAGCGCCGTCAGGAGCGTTACGACAACTGGGAACTGACCGACGACCACGGCATGCTCATCTACGGCATTGCCAAGGACCAGAACGGCAAGGAGTACTACATGGTGAAGAACTCGTGGGGCGAGAGCGGCGACTACAAGGGCATCTGGTACATGACCAAGGCCTTCATCGCCGACAACACGATGGACTACATGGTAAACAAGAACGCCATTCCCAAGGACATCCGCAAGAAACTCGGTCTGTAGCGTTTTTGAGGAGAACAAACAAAGGGGAGGATGTGTCCGTTGGCACATCCTCTCTTTGTCTTTCAGGGAGTCAGGGGTAGCGTGATTTCGAACTGTAACACTGTAACAACTGTAACAGGCTCTAAACTCTAAACTCTCAACTCTCAACTCTAAACTCTAAACTCTAACCTCTAAACTCTAAACTTTCTCAAGAACTCCTCCGTCTTCATGAACCTGCCGCTCACCGCGTCATAGGCAATGTACCCACGGTTCTGCCAGACACGCAAGGTCGATTCTCCGTCGCCGCTCTTGCCCTGTCGCTGACGCATCAGTCGGTACTCCTCCTTGGTGAACTCGTCGGGCAGCAGTGCCAGGAGGTTCTGAGGTCCCGACTGTCGCTGTATCTCCACCTCCTCACGCAGCTCCTGTTCCAGTTGCTGACCGAAGTAGAGCATCTTGCACCAGAGGTTGTACTGCTGCGACCAGCGCACGAAGTCCGCAATCTCCTTCGACCACTTGCAGCCGTGCGCCACGTAGAGCACCATCCCCTTCAGCCAGGCAATCACGTTGGCACGATAGCTGAACACCCTGAAGGCATCCGACTCATACAGCCTGGCCGCGTCGCGGTTCTCCTGCCTGATGTCGAGCGAGAGCTTCTTCGCCTGCGCACACTCGATGAGTCCGCTGGCAGCCTCCAGACGGTCGATGTAGGGCTTCAGCTCCTGGGCGAACGTGTGGTCGTAGATGCCGAGCACGGGCGCCACGTCGTCGTCATCGTCGTTGAGGATGATCGTCGCGATGTCCAGTCGGCTCACCGTACCGTCGTTCACCATCTTCCAGAAGAACTTCCTGGCGTTCGGCGGTGTGGTCGAGGCGTTGAAGTTCCAGCGCAGCGGGGCGAGGCCGGATACCGAGTCGGCACCGTAGCGCTCCTGTCCGGCCAGCGTATTGTCAAACGCCTTGCGGATGAGCAGCCCCACCTCGTCGACGGAACCGCGCGACGTCACCTTCTTCAGCGCCTCGATCTCATCCACGCTGGTGAAGATGAACCGCTCACCGTTGTTGTGGGCGTCGATCACGCGCTGGTTGAACACGGCGTCGGTCAGGTTGTCGATGAGCATCTGAATGCAGATGTCCTTCGGCCGCGGATCCTTCTTCTGCCTGGCGCCGGGGTTCTTCTGCTTCCACTCGGCCTCACGCTCACGGTTGGGGATGTCGCGCTGGCGGATATCCTCCATGATGTACTCGATGGGCTTCTTGATCGAACCCTTACCGATCGACTGACGGCCGATGAGCACGTTCATGAACGTCGGCTCGTGGTCCACGTTGTCCCAGTAGCGGAACTTCACGCCGTGCAGGTGGACGCCGAGGGCAGGGAACACCGCACTGGCCACGGCGGGCTTGTAGTACGCGGGCACGTTCTTCGTCAGCAGCTTGATCAGCGGAGGTAGCCGCTTCGGCATCGGGGGTGGGGTAGTGAGCGTGCCGCCGCAGGCCTTCACGGCCGACTGCGACTTCAGTGCCTGCAGCACCTGCTTCAGCCTCAGTGGCATCCCCTTGCGCGGCTCCTTCAGGGCGTTCTCGATGGTCTGCCGCCACTCGGCCTCGTTGGCCTTACGCTGCGCGGGCGTGTCGTCGTCCCGGTTCCAGTAGTTCGGGATCACGCTCATCAGCTGCTCCAGCGAATAGCCGCAGATGCTCCTGATGGTCAGTGCCAGTTCAAAAGTCAGCGCGTTCCGGTCACCCTCCACCGGCTCCTTCCCGCCGTTGAACAGCTCCCAGTACTTCTCCACGATCTCCGCAAACGCCATCCCATTATACGCATCGGGATATTTGGCATCGGAATGACACGGACTGACTCGGACTTTTTCCAGTGCGCAGCTTTCCCCTCCTGAGTAGGAGGGGATAGGGGTGGTCTGATCCGCCTCAAGAGCCGTGTCTTCTTTTGAAGCCGTGTAATCCGTGCCAAAATCAGAACTGAAACACTGAAACGCTGAAACAGCGAGAGAAGAGCCAAACTCAGTTTGAGCTTTTCCGAGCGCATTCAGTGTCGACGAAGTCAACGCTGAAACAGCGAATATCTCGTCGTCCAGATACAGCAGCTCCTCAGCATCGGCGGTGGTGGTGAAGAACACTCTCGTGATGTCCTTCGCGCCCTTGTCGTAGGCCACGCCCAGCAGCTCACTGGCCCACTTCAGGTTCTCCTCCTGGCTCAGCTCCGGCCTGCGCGTGAATGCCAGGTGATAGCCAGCTCCCCGGGCACTCTTCTCCAGCATCCTCAGCCCCAGCTCGTCCTTCAGGCTCAGGATACGCTCCTTCACCGCCGGCATCTCCTCGGCGGGGATATGGTCCACGTCCATGCCGATGGTCGTGCTCATCCTCGTCGAGCCCTTCAGCGAGCCGTCGTCGTTCGGCAAGCACGAGTAGTTCATCTGTAAGAGACGGTTCTTCTGGCCTTCGTCGCCAGCGCGCACAGCCGCCAGCGTCCGCTGCTGCTCCTCGGAACCCCTCAGCCTCAGGTACTCCTCCCTCGAAAGAACGGGGCGCATCATCTTCGCCCCATCCTTGTAATAAATCACATGTACACTCATTCTTATTTGTTCAATCTTCTTCTTTCTTTGATAAAACCACAGATTACACAGATTGCACAGATTTTCTTTTTGATTTTGTCGCAGGCGACGGATTACACAGATTGCTACGCGCAGTCAATCGCGGATTTATCCGCTGTAATCCCAATACAATCATTCATCATAAAAATCTGTGTAATCTGCGTAATCTGTGGTTTATTTATTCATTCACTTCTTTATGGAAGTCTGTCCAGTCACGGCGCTTCATGGCCTCCAGCTCATCGTAGTCGAAGAACCGTCTGGCCTCCCACTCGCGACGCCTTTCCAGCCCCTTGAGCTTCTTCCCGCCAGCAAACACCCAGCGCTTGAACTCCTTCTTGATGGCGTGCATCGAGCCGCCCTCCCGGATCATCTTCAGCAGCGTGCTCGTCTTCAGCTTATAGAATCCGAGGTTGAACGCAAAACTGACCAGCGCGTCAAACTGCCCCTGCGTCCTGGCGACGCCCAGGCTCTCCACGGCCTTCTCCACGTCATACAGGTCAGCCTTCAACAGGTGTTCCGCCCAGTACTTCGATATCACGTCGCCCGGTCTCACGTCGTGGCCCGTATGGCCGTAGCCGATCGTCAACACGCCCGCTGCGTCATAATACGCCTCCGTCCGCAGACCCTCAAACTCCTTCAGTTTCCCGAAACAAATATCACTTACTCTCATATCTCTGAAATTAATCTTCTTCTTTTTTGGAAACGAATTGCCATAATATCAACTAATTTCTATAATAATATTATTCATATTAGTGGGAAAAATTATGGTCAATTACGGCAATTCGTTTCTTTTAATAAATCGTTTCCTTTTTATAATTCCTTTCCTTCTTATTCCTTTCCCTTAGTTCCTGAACAAGAACGTGATCATGACCTCCTCGTCGTGGCAGAGGCGGTGGATGAACCGCCGGCCCTCCTCTGTCCACACCAGTCGCGTGTACGTGTGCAGGTCACCCTCGATGTCGCGGCGCGTGGTCGTGCGGCTCTTGGCATACCCCTTGCGGGCGTAGTCAGCATACAGCATCCACTGTCCCGACTGCTTGTACATCACCTTCCGGTGCTCCAGCAGCCTCGTCAGGTCGCTCACCGTCATCGACAACTCCTTGGCGATCTGCGTCGTCGTCAGGCAACTCACGCTGTCGAGCACCTCGTCGCAGTACTCCGCCTTCGGCTCCAGCGCCTCTATCTGGTGGTGCAGCGCCTCGATCTGCTTGCGGTGCAGTGAGTACGTGCCCGTCTGACGGATCAGCGGCAGCACCTCCGAGGTCACCCAGCGCTTGAACACCTTCGCCTGCTCCAGCTTCGAGGAGAGCACCAGTGAGTAGAGACCGCTCTCGTTGATGACCACGATATTCTGTGGGCGACCGATGGCGTCACGAATCGTTACCCCATCCTCGCGATCCTCATTGTCCACATGGTCCAGCAGTGCCTTGCGGGTATTCTTGTACCCCAGTGCCTCTGCCACGTCCTTACCCACGAAGAAGGTCTCTCCGCGCTCGTTCGTCATCGTCCGGACCTGTCCGAACATCTCGTGATTGAAAGTTCTTAATGCGTTCATACTTTTACCCTTTCTTTAATTCTTCTTTAATCTTTAATTTTTTAATTCTTCAATTTTTCAATTCTTCTGAAAACCGGTTTTCGTGGGCAAAAGTAAAATGCGATTATGCGATTGAAAAACTTTTTCCCAATCGCATTTTCAATCGCAAAACCAAAATTGCTGGAACCCCTTTGTTTATCGGGGAAAAGGAACTCAAAAAAAAATGTGCGACCGAACGCCCCTCATCGTCCAATCGCACTCCTCAATCGCATTTAACTTTGGCAAGAGCTTACTTGGTCGCCTTACGGTATTCCGATGGAGTCATCTTGAATCGCTCGCGGAATAAGGTATTGAAGTGGCTGCGGGTAACAAAGCCGCTCATCTCAATGATGAGGCCTATCGAATGGTCGGTCTCGGCCAGCAGTTGTGCGGCATGTCGCAATCGCCAGTCTTCGATAAAGTCACCGATCGACTGTCCGTTGGCACATTCTCGTATGGCATCAGCCAGCAGATTGTAGTTGGTACCCAGCAGTTGGGCCATACTGTCGCGGTTCATGTTGCTGTCGGTATAGGGCTTCTGCTCCTTCATCAGTCTGACGATGCGCTGATACAGTTGTTGGTTGCCCGACAGTGCCGTCTCAGGCGTCTCTTCCAAAGCCTGCTCTGCTTCGTTCTGCTTTTCCAGCATCTGCTGAATGGTGGCATACAGGTCGTGGTTGCGCTCGTTCAGACGGCGTCTGTCCATCATGATGCGCCACAGGGCCAGTGCGCCCAGAACAACGATGGTGACGAGTGCTATTATAATAATAAGGTGTATGCGCTCGCTGGCCTCCTTCTCTTTCAGAGCCATCTCAGCCTCCTGCGTCTTAAACTTCGCCTCATACTCTTCTGCCTTGCTGTTGCGTTCACGGGCCGTGATGCTGTCCTGGATGATAGAGGCCCGCGTGGTGGCCTCGAAGGCTTGACGATAGTCACCTAATGCCTTATATAGATTGGCCTTATTGATGAACAACGTGCGATAAAGCATGCTGATGGTGTCACCTTGTTGCCTCATGAAGTCCTCCCGTCGCTCGCTGAGTTGCTCTACACGCGCCTTGTTGCCCGTCTTGACGTAGTAAGGCAGAATGTTGAACTGTCCTGTGGGTGTCATGGCGTATGCCGTCTTCTCGTAGTTCTCGGCAGCACGTCGCGCCTCGTCCATGTTTCCCAGTTCCGCCTCGCAGCAGGCCAGCACGCAGTAGGCACCGCCCCGCTGTTTCTCGTAGTAGCCTGCTGGCATCTTGATACCCTTCTGCTCCATCTCGTCAATAAAGGCCAGTCGCTCGCGGCACACCTGTGCCCCTTCTGCATATTTTTTATTTTCGCCAAGCCTTTGGGCCAGCAGACTCATATAGTACGACGCCTTGGGCTGGGCACCAGCATCATCCAGGCTCTTAATGATGTTGATAGCTTTCCTCAAATACGCCTCGCCCGAACCAGGACGCTGCAACTCCATAGCCGAGCCTGCTGTGGCGTAGAAGGATGCCTCCTGTCGCTTAAAGCCGAGCTGGCGGGCCAGTTCGATGCCCTCCAGTGCTGCATTCAGCGTCTCTTCGCTCTTTCCCTCCGACATACAGATCGTGGTGTAGCCGTCGAGTGTCGACAGGTAGACGTCACTCGTCTTGTCAATTCCTTCGCGGTCCAGCACCAGCCGCATGTAGTGTCTGCCCTGTTTACGATCGTGCAACCCCGTGTTGTACACATAGCCGCGCATCATGTTACAGCTATCGACGGTCATCGTACCCTTCATCTCGGCAGTGTCGATGAGTCCCAGGCAGCGTTCCGGCTCCTTCACGAAGTGCATCTTGATATACTGATAGGTGTAGATGCTGTCGGCATCCGATGGCATAGCAGTTGTTGACTGGTTCTTTTCCTGACAAGCGCCCAGCGCCATCAGCGCTGCAAAGATGAAGATAAGTTTTTTCATATTCATTGCATTTATGGGGCAAAGTTACAAAAAAATCCAATGAAATGCAGATTTTGCGTAAAAAAATGTTGCTTGTGCGCCACGAGAACAAAATTGTGCGCCACGAGAACATCTTTTTTTAAATTTCTTGATACATTTGCAAGCAAAATAAAAAAATACAGTACAAGATGATTAGAAAAACGAAGAAATGTTATCAACGACCGACAATGGTTGTGGTAGAAATCAATTCATCCCACAAACTACTGGCCGGTAGCAGTGGGAGTGGCGGATTTAGTAGTAATCCTGATGAGGATGATATGGATTAAAAATAGAAAAAGATGAAAAGACATATACCTATATTATTATTTGCAATAATCTCTCTGTTGCTGAATACTTCGTGCAGCAATGATGATGTTAATTCGGGCGGGTCTACAGCGCCCAAGTGTACAATTATCCATTATAGTGCCACGGTAAGTGACGGCAGTAACACTCGTGCCACGCTCGACGGGAATAAGAAATACATCTTCGAGACGGGCGATGTGTTGAGAATTACCGGTACAAACATCAGCGGTGACCTGACGCTGACTGCAGGGGAAGGAACTAACATCGGTACCTTCGAGGGTGATTTAAACTATACAGGCACAGGCACACCCGACGCCTCCTTGCAATTGGAGGCAGTTCTGGTCAGCACCAACAATGCAATGACTTCGTTGGCGTACAATGCTGCCACATATCCCACGACGGCCATAGCCTCTACGCTGGGTGAGGCCGTTCAGAAGTACAGCCATTTTCAGTCCACTTCTACCTATGGCGCCAAGAGCTTTACGTTGAACCAGCAATCGGCTTTCCTCAACTTTACCGTGACGATTCTCGACGGAACGGCAACTGGCCAATCCCTCGACATTGATATCAAAAATAGTAGCGCGACAGCCCGTACAGGTACTGTCACCACAGCCACATCGGGTTCGGATATCGTTGCCCAGTTTGTGGCCGCATTCCCTGTTGGCACCACCATGTCGAATGCCTCGGTACAGTTAGGAAGCAAGGCGGCTATACCGTTCGGTGGTTCCACCGCATTAGCCGCCAACAAGATCTACAACATCAAAAAAACTATATATCCTGTTCCGGCGACATTTGACTTCACTGGTGCTGTCCAGACTTATTCCGTTCCTGCTACAGGCTGGTACACCATTCAGGCCTACGGCGCAGAGGGCGGTAAGTCATTCAAAAATCGATCAACTAGTGACGACAAGAATGATGGCGGAAAGGGAGGCTACAGCGCCATTACCTATAATCTAACTAAAGGTCAGACGCTTTACATCTACTGTGGCGGAATGGGAGGCAATGGATCACGTAATGCAGGTGGAATCGGCGGCTGGAATGGCGGCGGCGCAGGTGGTAATGGATGTGATGCAAGTACAACCGGAGGAGGTGGTGGCGGTGGCGCCACACATGTTGCGACAAGTTCAATCGGTGAGATTACGGGTTCCAATAACTTGTTTAACCATACAGCTAATCTTATTCTTGTTGCTGGTGGTGGAGGTGGTGGTGCCTATAACTCTTGTGTGGCGGGAGTTGGCGGCAATCTTTTCAATTATGGGACAAGATCTGATGGAGGCATATTTGATAAATATGCGGATGGAAGTCAAACAAAACATGATGGCTCTCAAGGGGCTGTAGGAAAGACTGGTATAGATGCAGATCATAAAAGAGGTGGCTCAGGTGGCCAAGGTGGTGGATTCAGAGCTATCACAGAGCTGACAGGACAAGATATGACCTACGCTGGCTTCGGTGGCTCCAGCTGGGGCGACACCACCAATGGTACGGGTTATAATTCTGTTAGTGGTGGCGCTACAGAGGGTGGTAACGGCAAGGTGATCATCTCCTGGGTGAACTCACCCCTGCAAGGCCTGAACGACTATAACCAAGAGAATAAAGACTGGTAATAACTCAACAAAGAAAGCTATGACAATGAAGAATCTATATATAGTTACCCTCGCGCTGGTGAGCATCCTGATGGCAGGCTGCTCCTCTGGCGATGACAACTTCGCAAGTCAGACTCCACAGCCCACAGACAAAGGCAATACAGTAACCCTGACCACTACCGTTAGTTTCGATGGTGCTACCACCCGTGCGCTGACCGCTGATGGCGTCAAGACTTTCGCCGTAGGCGACCAGATTGCAGTAGTGTATGTCGATAACAACAACGCTACCGTCAAGGTGGAGAGTGCTGCGCTGACAGCTACCGACATTGAGACTGGTGGTAAGATTGCACATTTCACGGTGACCTTGACCAATCCGAAGGCCAGCTCTGCGGTCACCTGTATCTATCCTGCTGCTATGGCTAAGAGTGACGGCGCTCCGAACTTGGATGCCCTCAACACACAGGACGGCACGCTGGCCACCCTTGCCAGCACGCTCGACTATGCCAAGTTCGAGGGTACGATGACTGCTGAAGGAAAACTTCCAGAAGCTATCAGACTTGCCAATCAGCTGACGCTCTGCAAGTTCAACATCAAGAGTTGCGACGGAAAAAGCGACATCACCAGCACCGTCACCCAATTTGTTGTGAAAAACGGCAGCAACACTTATACCGTGAACCGTGAAGCAGCTGCAGGCCCCATCTATGTGGCTATGCAGCCTGTCACTACGGGCGACATCACGCTTACCGCCACTGCCGGTACCTGCAATTACGAGAAGACGATAGTGGGAGAGACGCTCTCTGCTGACTATCTCTATACCGTCAATGTACCCATGATCCTGCATCAGACCTTCGACTATACGGGGGCAGAGCAGACCTTCACCATCCCAACCACAGGTTATTACAAACTAGAAGCTTGGGGTGCGCAAGGAGGGTATAGTACTAACGCAGGAGGTAATGGCGGCTATTCCACGGTGATTTACTATCTCACTGAAAATTCCTCACTTTATTTCTATTGCGGAAAAGCTGGTTCTGCCCGTAGTGGTACCACAGGCGGTGCTGGCGGCTGGAACGGTGGCGGAAAAGGCGGGAATGCATATACAGGTTACAATGGTGGTGGCGGCGGTGGCGGTGCTACCCACATCGCCACGAGCCAGATTGGAGCCATTACTGCCAACAATAATTTGTATACTGGTACGGCAGCCAACCCCACAGCAAAAACAGGTCTTCTTCTTGTGGCCGGCGGCGGAGGTGGTGGTACTTATCAAAGTGGTGCTGGCTATGGTGGTGCCGGTGGTGGAGACACTATCGATGATATTATAGGATATAATGCAGAGGGTGGCGGTAAGTATAATTCATCTCAACTAACCTTTGGTGGCTCTCAAGGCGTTGATGGACGTGATTACATAGATGCAAATGTTGGACAAGCAAAGGGAGGCTCTGGTGGCCATGGAGGCGGATTCAAAGCGGTTTCCTCCGTCAGTAATCAAGATCGTTCCTACGGCGGCAGCGGCGGTACGGGATGGGTGATTTCCACCAACGCCTATAGCGGGTCTACGACTGCTGGCCAGCGCTCAGGCAACGGCATGGCAAGAATCACCTGGTACGGCACTTCTCATCCATAATGACGGATAAAAAATGGTAGAATGATGAAGATTAGAAGGTATATAGTCCTCGTTGCGGCTCTGCTTTTGATGGGGCAGGGCGCGAGTGCATGGAGTGGATCCGGAAACTCAGCTTCTGACCCGATCCTTATTGCGAATGCTAATGACTGGAACACGCTGGCAACAAATGTAGCTAGTGGCACCAACTATAGCGGTAAGCATCAGTTGGCGTAAACAAAAAGTATAGCAACTTTACAGCCCCACCG
>JAEEGH010003531.1_pt1 | contig 41047 bp, 47 predicted proteins | sample 9134181 | NCBI WGS metagenome assembly JAEEGH01 (sample SAMN16246544, study PRJNA631951) | gut metagenome | biome: gut microbiome; feature: rumen; material: DP-attached | host: Bos | place: Iran: Karaj | collected 2018-10 | reverse complement strand
CATTGCTGCCAGCGGCTTAAAAGAAATGCCAGGAATCACCGGAAGCGCCGACGAAGCCGCAGAGCTTTTTGCAAAAGGTGAGCTCAAGCCAAACTTTGAAGCTAAGTGCAACCATCACGGGGAACATCATAATTAAAGAAGAAACAACCACATTGATGTGAGCTAGGAGATGTAATATATAACATTAAGGCTTTCAAATCAAAAGAATTTCGGCTATATTCTTGTTATGAAAAAAATTATCTTAATACTCAGTCTTTTATTTTCGCTTTTCGGCCTTTATGCAAACGACACATATTTTTTTATGGCAGGCGGTCAGCTGGTTCCTACAAAGGAAGGTAATGTTGATGTTGAAATGTCTGAGGAGATAATAAACATTATATTGAATCCAAAAGATTATGAAATTACCGTAGATTTCTCTTTCTATAACTATGGAAAAGATATCAGCCTTGAAATCGGATTTCCTTTTTTCTGTTTAGGAATTGGAGGAGAAGGTACAATTTCTGATTTCAAATGCTGGACCAATGATGTTGAAACCAGCTATACCGATTATCCACTTAAAAAGAACTGGAGTTCAAATGAACCTACTGAGCTTGAAAATGCTTATGTAAGAACAATCAAGTTTCCTTCTAAGAAGACAACAAAAACAAGGATTTCATATAAAGCTACCTATGGTGGCCAAGCTCCTTCCTACAACATAGCAAAATACCTTTATGGAACTGGTTCCAGCTGGAAAAACTCGATTGGAAAAATGACTGTAAGAATCCAGAGTAATCTCATCTATAATTCTCCAATTCAGCTTTCACTTCCAAAAGAAAATCTAATGAAAAGAGTCAGTGATAATGTTTGGGAAGCTGTTTATACAAATATTGAACCAGAATCTTATACTGACTGCATTACAATTATATTAGGTGATATTTTTGGAGATACAGGTCCACGAATCCTGCAAAAAGACAGATTTGTTCCTTGCAACGTAAAATTGACTAAGCAGAGTTTATTCTGGTATACAAAGCCTCAGTTGCGCCTACTCCGAAATGCAATCTATGCTTTTAATGGGTATCCTTTTAAGTCAAAAGATTTAATTGAATTGTTTGAAGTCAAATGTGCAGAATACGGTTGGTTTGGATTTAAGGAAATAGATGGAGATTATAAAGGGTATTACCCATTAGACAAAAACTTTTCAGAAGACAAATTATCAGATATTGAAAAACACAATGTAAAACTAATTCTGGAAGAAGAAAAAAGCAGATAGAACTTAATTTTTGCTCCAATACAAGTATTTTTACTGCTCAGCCTTTGATGCACAATAGAAAAGTACAACAACGACAATTCCTGCAGCACTCAAAAATACCCAGATACCAGCCGGTGTAAAAGAAAATATCAGGCTAACAAGGCCTGCAATCATAAAAGCCCAGCCTAAAGTTCGCTTAACCCATGTCAGATTTTCATCTTTTACCGGAATATTAAGCATCCATTTTTCCAGCTTTGGAAAATAATTTCCAATTATAATAAACAGAATGGAACATATAGTAGTAACAATTTTTGTTGGATCAATTTCCTTCCCAAGTGAATATGAATAGACAATAAAAGATATGGCATAGCACAAAACAGGCATAAACCATTTAAATACATATGGCAATTTTGAGTTTACATTTTCGCCCATTTTTCTAGCTTTAATATTAAACGAAAGATGTACGATTGCATTTCCAAGAATCATTAACAATGGAAAAAGAATCACATTCATCCAGCGACCACCCCAACTATCCACATTTCCTTCTGCATTAAAGTGAATTGGCATTTGCTCGGGGAGTTTTTTCCACATAATAAGCCCATAAATCATTGGACCAAAACACAAGAGTGTCGAAAGAATAAAAGTCACGTCAATAATCTTATTCGGCTTCTTCTCGTTCATCATTTGTTCCTCCATCTATATCGTTTTGAATAAAATCAAACTGACTGAACCAAAGCATGATTTCTTCAAAAACAGAAGTATTAAGCTCGTAGTACACAAAGTTCTTAAACTTACTTTCCCGGACTAAATCCGCTTTTCTTAAAATGGAAAGATGATAGGAAATTGTTGCACCTGTCATATCAAATTTCTCTCCAATTTCGCCAGCTGATTTTTTTCCTTGTTTTAACATCACCAGAATGTCCCGTCGGACAGGATCTGACAATGCCTTAAATGTTTCCTGAAATCCCATGGTTACCCTTGGAGTCACCTATTTAGATAACTCTCTAAATACTAAATTAACTCCGGAGACAGTAATTGTCAAGAACTATTTAGAAATTATTCTAAATAGTTTGTGTCATTATATCAGATATTTTTCTCAAAACTCAGAAGGAAAAAAGATTAAATCTTCTTTAATGGAATTATTATTTCAGTATTTTCATTTACAGAAAATTTATGTTTTTTGAATTTTCCAGGAATTCCTTTGCCATCATAATTACTTAAACCAACTGGTTCCTTTGGCATTCCAATAAAGCTTGTATCTAACTTTCCATTATTGTTGATGTCATGAACCAGCATTACAAGATATTCACCATCAGGAAGATTTGTTTCAAAAATAACTGTATCAATTTCCGGCTTAAGCTTAACTTCCTGAAAAGCTATTCTCTTATCATAATTTTCTGATGAATTATAAATTGCCAGAATAATCTGTCCATCTTCAGATGTAACATTTGTAATTTGAACTGTAAGCTTTTTTTCTTCTGCTGTTTCTTCTGCAAACAAAAATATACCGCAGACAATCTGAATTAAAAGCAGCAAAACAATTTTCTTAAAATCAAAAATCCTTTTCATATTTATGCCTCTATTTTTCCAAACTTCAAAAACGCAATTACTGCAATCACTGCTGTAAAACATACAGCACTATAAGTACTGAATCTTTCAACGATTCCAAAATATGCTTTTGGAACAGCTGCACTTCCTGCTGCCCCCAAAAACATCAGAAGGAATGCCGCAACTGCGCACCAGGCCAGAACTTTATTACCACTCTTAAATCCGCCCACAGCAATCAAAATCAAAGATACAATTGAAAGCAGAACTACAAGAACCGTAATTACATATACATGAACAAAAGACTGAAAGCTTCCGTCATAACCGCTGCCAGTCAATGGGAAAAGACTGTAACCTATGGCAGAAATCCAGTTCATTGCTACAAAAAGATATAGCCCCAGACGAAGGATTTTTTCTGAGGCTTCCTTCCACAATTCTTTTGCAGAAATGCAGATTAATGTACATGCTACACACGAAAAGATTCCGTGAATATTTGTAAGTTCTGAAGCTATTAAACGTGAAGGCGCATCGGTCGCGGTCAGATCACTTACCGCCTGTGCCATCCAGTTATAACCCGGATAAAATCTTGCGCCAATACAATCATGAAGCAAATAAAAAACTGCATTCAAAATACCAGAGATTAATAACCAGTATCTCAAACTTACAGAGGAATTATTTCTTTCCATTTGTTTTTACTCCTTTTACTCCATAGAGCCTGCAGAACTCACTGATGAAGTTTTTCATCATATTTTTATCAATGCCCTTTCCTGTATCGTTATTAGCATTTTTAAGCTGATTAAGATCACATTCCAGATCAATTATTGAATGAACCGACATAGCAAAAGAAAGAGCCGCAGCATCTGGGTCAGGAAAATCTGCAAAGCCTTTTACCTGAAGAGCATAAAATAATTTTTTAGTTGCTTCTATCATAGCTTTTGTTTCCATTACCATGGATATACTTCAAGGTATTTTTCCATTTATGCCTGATTTTCTAATCTCTTCGATTGCATCATCATATTTTTATTTCTGAATTACTTATTCGCATTCACGGCTACAATAATTATTTCAATTGCCAAAATAAAAATGATTCCAATAAAGAGCCAGAGACCAGATTTGAAAAATGCCATAATCATCCCTAAAAGCCCTGCAATCACAAAGCTCCAGCCAATAATACGTTTTACTTTTGTATAATTTTCCTCTTTTACTTTTATATTCAACAGGAAGTTTTCAGCTTTTGGAAGATAATTTCCCATTATGATAAACAGGATGGAAATAATTAATACAACTATTTTTGGAATCTCAAGAATCAGGCCAAGAGAGTACGAATAGACCAGAAAAAATATAACAAGTGCAATTACCGGAATAAACCATTTAATAACATATACAAATTTTGATTTTACAGTTTCTCCACTTTGCCGGGCTTTAAAGTAAAAAGAAAAATTAACGACTAAATTAATTATAGCCAAAAAGACAGGAAGAAAATAAACTGTCACCCAGCGAGGTCCCCAGTTATTAGGTTCTCCATTTGCATCAAAATGAATAGGCATAAGTTCCGGAAGCTTGTTCCACATAATAATTCCATAAATCATAGGACATAAACATAAAAACGAAGTAATAATAGCAGTTACATCAATTAAACGATTTTTATTTTCCATTTTCCCCTTCTCCTTTATTGTGTTCTTTTTCAAACTGGCCGAACCAAAGCATGATTTCTTCAAAAACAGAAGTATTAAGTTCGTAGTACACAAAATTCTTAAACCTGCTCTCTTTGACTAAATCTGCTTTTTTCAGAATAGAAAGATGATATGAAATGGTTGCTCCTGTCATATCAAACTTCTCTCCAATTTCGCCAGCTGATTTTTTTCCTTTCTTTAACATTACCAGAATGTCCCGTCGAACAGGATCTGACAATGCTTTAAATGTCTCTTGAAATCCCATGGCAACCCCTGGATTCATCTATTTAGATAACTCTCTAAATACTATATTAAACTTAAGAACAGATTTGTCAAGAAGTATTTTGAAATTTTTCTAAATAGTTTAAATATAGAATTTGAAAATTATTGGATTTATCAAAAAACGGATTCCAGCCGTTAAGCGTCTTGTCCCCACCCCCCAGCCAGTATTTTTGATATATTTCATTCAATCCTAAAAAAATCGCCGCAATAACTTTCATTTACAAAAAAAGAAAAGCTTTTTATACAAATTTTGACATTGTTAAAATAATCAATTATGTACTGGATTTTTCAACAGAAAAAACATTAAACTAACTGAATATAATTCTGATTTATGATAAAATAAAAAATATAAGGAAACTTTATGGCAAGTATTTTAATAAAAGACACAAGCCGCGAACAACGTGAACAAATTGTCAGGGAATCCCTCGGCGGTGATTATGATGTATGCTGCGGTTATGAATCAACAGGAATCAATTATCAGCTTTATATCGACGGAATCAAAGAACTGCGCGAACTGAACATGGAAGCAAACTGCGGATTTGAAGTAGCTCATCCAGCAGAAAGAAAATCTGGCTGCAATATAATTTAAAGGAAATATACGAAAATGGTAAAACATATAATTTTATGGACATTAAAAGAAATGAGCGATTCTGAAAAAGAATCTGTTAAAGCCGCAATCAAGGAAGGTCTCGAAAGCCTTAAAGGTAAAATCCCGGGTCTAGTAGACATTAAGGTAAACACAAACGGACGACTCACCTCTTCTACTGCTGACTTAATGCTGGATTCAACTTTTGAATCTGCAGAAGCCCTCAAAGGATATTCAAAACACCCGGAACACGTTCTTGTTGCAGACACTAAGGTTCGCCCGTATATCGTAAGCCGCGACTGTCTGGATTTCGAAGTATAAACTAAGTCCAAAACGAAACTCTAGTATTGCTCATTTATTTCTGCAGGAACTTTCTATTGTTCGTCGTTGTTTTTGCTCTTATTTTCGAATTTTGTATAAGATGAAAGGAAGATTACTTCTACATCACCAATTGGACCGTTACGTTGTTTTGCAACAACAAGTTTTCTATCAAGTACAGGAATTGATTCTTCCCCCTCCTGAGCAGTTTTCTTTCTATCTCCATGAATGAACATAACAACATCCGCATCCTGTTCTATAGATCCAGAGCCACGAAGATTTGCCAGAGTCGGTTCATTTCCTTCTGCATCACGGGCAACCTGACAAAGAACAATGATTGGAACATTTAATTCACGGGCAAGTGCCTTTAATGACTTAGAAATATCTGACTGCTGTTCCCAGGTTTGTTTTGCAGGATTTTCTGAAGTAATAAGACCAATATAGTCAATAAAAATGATTTTAACCCCTTTATCTGAAACCATTTTTCTTGCCTGAGTTCTTAGATCCAGAAGTTTCATATTTGGAACATCACAGATGTAAAGAGGTGCATTATAACAACGGCCTGCAGCATCATTAAGTTTTTGAAAATCTTCAATTCTAAGCATACCGGAACGAATTTTTCCACCAGGAATACGGGCAACCTGAGACAAAAGACGTGAACAAATCTGCTCTGCTGACATTTCAAGTGAAAAAAATCCGCATGGAATATTTTTATCTACTGCAATATGTTCCATCATTGTAAGGGCCAGAGCTGTTTTTCCCATGGAAGGACGTGCTCCAATAATGGTCATTTCCCCATTCTGAAAACCACTCAAAAGAAGATCCAGTTGGTTCAAACCTGAAGGAATTCCTGAAAATGAACCTTTATCTTTATAACGCTTGTCAATTATCTGTATTGTTTTTACAACAAGCTGCTGCAAATCAAAAATTGTACTGGTAACATTATTTTCCGTAAGCTTAAATATTTTACTCTGTGCTTCTTCAAGAATCTGACGACTATCCTTAGTTTCATCAAAACTTTCAGCTTTAACTTCAGAAGCCATTTTAATCAGATTTCTCTTTGTTGAAAGATCCAGAACTGTATTTGCGTAGTATACAATATTTGCACTTGTTGGAACTTTATCTGTGAGAGATGAAATGTAAGACATTCCACCAGCTTTTTCCAGATTTCCATTTTTATTCAATTCATCAACAAGGGTAAGAATATCTCCTGTAGAGCCGGAAATACTTAAACTTACTAAAGCCTGATAAATTAACTGATTCTGAGGATTATAAAAATCCGATGCTTTGAGCATGGATGATACTTCACTGAAGGAATCCCAGTCTAAAAGGATGGCTCCAAGTGTTGCCTGTTCAAATTCCAGATTATGTGGTGGGACCTTATCTTTAAGTTCCATTATCAGTCTCCTTGTAAAATGCTTTTGACAATTATAGTGTAAAGTAAAAAAAAAGCCCACAGAAAAACTGTGAGCTTTCGTGCAAAGATTAAAACTACTGCCTGGAGATTAATTACTCAGCAGCTGGAGTTTCAGCCTTCTCTTCTGCAGCTTCAGCTGAAGCAGCTTCCTTTGAAGACTTCTTTGCAGGCTTTTCAGCCTTTGGTGCTTCCTTTGTCTCCTGTGGCTTTACAGCAAGTTTTACTTCAGCCAGAGAAGATTCATAAAGGTGTACCTTAAATGAATAGTTACCTACGTTCTTGATTGTAAGTCCAGGAACTTCAATCTTCTTGCGTTCAATATCATATCCATTCTTAGAGAACCAGTCTGCAAGTGTCATGTTTGTAACAGCACCGAAAAGCTTACCATTAGCACCTGCTGGCATAATCAATTCAACTTCGAGAGCTTCAAGCTTTTCCTTCAGGCTTGCTGAATCAGCACGCTTCTGTTCCTTGCGCTTCTCAATTTCATCTTTTCTTGCTTCGAATGCAGCCAGTGTTTCTGGTGTGCATGGGAATGCAAATCCGTGTGGGAAAAGATAGTTGCGGGCATAACCGTTTGCAACATTCTTTACATCACCCAGTTCTCCAAGGTGTTTAACATCTTCGTTAAGAATTACCTTCATATCAAGCTCCTATTAATTTTTCAGCCTACGTCACCAGGAGTTGGATCGCAGGCTGTTATTTGAAAAATAAATTACCTTAAATTAAGGTTCAAGTAATTGATTACTCTGTTACGTATGGAAGGAGACAGATAGCGCGTGCACGCTTGATTGCTACTGCCAGTTCCTTCTGGTGCTTTGCACATGTACCAGTGATGCGGCGTGGAAGAATCTTACCGCGTTCTGTTGTAAAGCGGCGGAGACCATCAGCATCCTTATAATCAATCTTTGCCTTGTTAGCGCAGAAACGGCAAACCTTCTTGTGGAAGAAAGACTTACCCTTTCCATTGCGACCGCCACGAATTTCATCTTCGCGGCCAGCGTTCTGAAGCTGTTCCTGTGACATAACTTCTTTCTTTTCTACAGATTCGTTTTCATTAACTGTGTCTGACATAATTTTCTCCTAAATTGGATTGTTTATATTCCACTACATAAATCCGGTCTTAATAAAAACGGATTAAAATGGAATATCCTCAGGGAAATCACCTGAGTCACCACCGAAAGTATCTTCCGGAGGCATGCTGTAAGCTGAGTTCTGCATTTGAGCAGCAGGATTAGGAGTATATGAATTCTGTGGCTGCTGATAACCCCCGGCAGATCCAGCCCCATTATAGCTTGAACCTGCGTTATCAGAACGTCCGCCAAGAAGTTCAACTGAATTAGCAACAATTCTAACCTTGCTAAACTTCTGGCCATCTTTTTCCCATCTGTCCTGTCTCAATGAACCCTGAACAGCAATCTGCTTACCCTTTGTCAGGTACTGTTTAACAGCTTCAGCTGCCTTTCCGTAGTATGAAACATCAAAGTAGTTTACTTCGCTGACCCACTGTTCACCTTCTTTACGGCTTCTGTTTACTGCAATAGAAATTGCACAAACTGCACTTCCGCTCTGCATGTAAGATAATTCAGCATCACGGGTAAGACGTCCAATGAGCACTACGTTGTTCAAATCTGAAGTTGCCATTATTTCCTCCTGACGGGTTTATAAATGTTTAAGCGTTCTTTTCTTCTACTACAACGAAAAGATACTTAAGAAGGTTGTTGTTGAACTTGAATGCAGCGTCCAGTTCAGCAATCTTAGCTGGGTTAGACTTGATGTTAAAGAGAACGAATCTGCCGCGCTTCTGCTTCTTTACTTCATAAGTAAGGTCGCGGTCGCCATATGATTCTTCCTTTTCGATTTCTGCACCGAATTTAGCGAGGTCTGCACGGAGTGCTTCGATTCCGGCATTGTACTTATCATCCTCTACAGGATAGATAGTCATAAGTTCATACTTTCTCATTTGTATGTACTCCTTATGGTCAAAATGGGAGCTACCTGCGTAACTCCAAGGGGATTTCAACTATAAGGGAAAAATCAAATCAAGTCAACGGTTTAAGGAGCGCTTTATAGTAAATTCCTTGACTTACAAGGTTTTAAGCCTATATAATTTTATTATGCAAAACAATAGATTTAAGATTAGGGCTGTGACTCTTTCAGTTCTTTTTACTATATTTTTCTCCATAAATGCCGCTGCAAAAGTTGATTACTATCAACTGGCAAAGAGTGGCTCATTTAAAGAAATTAAATCAGCAATTACTGCAAATTCAGGCCTTATTAATCAGAAATTCGGGGATAACAGGGCTACATTTCTTATGCTTGTATTAAATTGCGACAGAGATCTGGAAATTGTAAATTACTGTTTAAAATCCGGATCTAAGGCTAATGATTCAACTACAGATAAAATCACCCCCCTTATGTTTGCGGCACAGTATGAAACCCACGCTGATGTTGTTGAAAGAATAATCAGTTACGGAGCATCTTCAAAATCTGCAAAGAGAAAGAGAATACTTGAAAAAGATTCCTACGGAAAGACCTGTCTTGACTATGCTCTTCTCAATACAAAATTTGATACATACTCAATTCTTGCAAAATATGTTAATGAAGAAGATCTTAAGGGGTCTTCAAGTGACCGGAGCAGAACCGTTTCCGTAACTTATGACGGTGACAATAAACAAAACACTGAAAACAGTAAAAACAGCAGTAAAAGTAATACAAAGGCTGAAAATCAAAAGGACAGTAAATCAGACTCAAAAACTGAAACAATAAAGGATACAAAAAAAGAAAATAATACACAGTCCGAAACTGTTTCAGAAACTCCTGCAGAAAAAACAGCTGCAGAAACAGTTACAGAAAATAAAACAGTCACACCTGCAGCAGAAGTCGTTTATGACGTGTCTGCAAAAGGAAGCGATGGTTTTACCCTTCTGATGATGGCAGCTAAAGCAGGAAATGACTGGGATGTTAAAAATCTTCTCTCAAAAGGAGCTGATGTTAATGCAAAGGATTCAGACGGCTGGACAGCACTTATGTATGCAGTACGTTACTCCAACAGTCTGGCCCTGGTCCAGTCCCTGATTGATGCAGGGGCTGACATAAATGTAAAGAATTCATATAATGCTACTCCACTGCTTTTAGCAGCAGATTATTCACAAAATGTACAAATCATCGACCTGCTTCTTAAGAACAGAAGAAATACAGAGGCTGAAGTACTTAACGCCTTTGTACTGGCTCTGTCTTCAACAGAAGGTCCTGTTCATGTAAGAAAGGCAAAAATTCAACTTTTCCTTAACAGGGGAATTTCTGTAAATCTTATGTGGAAAGGAAAAACTCCTTTAATGTATGCAGCCCGGTATACTGATGATACAGAAATTATTCAGTATCTTTTAGACTGCGGTGCAAAGAAGGATATTACAGATGAAAATGGAAAAACCGCTTTTGAATATGCAAAAGTTAATTCCAGTCTGAAACGGGACGATATATACCGGGCTTTGGATCCGGCAAATTAAATTCAGGAATATATAATGCGAATTACTGGTGGGGTTTTAAAAGGAAGAGTTACAGAAACACCTTACGGAAGAATGCCAATCCGGCCTGCAATGGACAAAATGAGAGAATCCGTTTTTGCAATTCTGGGGCCGGAACTTAACGGAAAATCATTCCTTGACCTTTTTTCCGGTTCTGGAACTATAGCCATTGAAGCTGTCAGTCATGGGGCAAAGGATGTATCCTTATGCGAAATGGACAAGTCAAAGGCTAAAACAATCCTTAAAAATGTTAAAATTGCTGAAGAAGCCGGTGTAAGAATAAATTGTCATTTTATGGCAGTTGAATTATTCTTAAAGCGGAATAAGGGAAAGTATGACTATATTTTTTTAGATCCTCCCTTCCCTTACAAATTCCGTGCATCCCTGCTTGAAACAATATCAGAAAGAGATCTTTTAACAGATTCAGGAAAGGTTATGATTCATTATCCTGCTGAAGATCCTCTTCCTGATGAGTTTAATAATCTTGTTAAAGTTGACACACGAGTCTACGGACGTTCAATTGTCAATTTTTATCAGAAGAAAAAGGCAGAAGTTGAGAATAATAATAACTAGTTATATTGAAGAACATTTTGTTATAATTCTTGACATTTGATGTTTTAGAGATAAAATTGTAGTAAGTTATTTATGGATGATGATTTAAAAAAGCAGATTGATTCAATTCATGAACCTTTCGGTTTCATCAAAGTCACAGATAATCCAGTTTCAGGTTTGAATGACCAGCAGAAAGTCTTATTGAATCGTAAGGCCAACGAACTATACAACCAGGGAAAATACAATCAGGCTGAAAGGATTTATGTTACAACAGGTTATTCAGATGGACTGACCCGAATTGGGGAAAAATACCAGGAGAAAAACGAATATATTAAAGCTTTAAGAATGTATCTTCTGGCACACAACAAAAGAAAGTCAGACCCGCTTCTTGAAAAATTTGCAGGTCTGCTGTCTGAAATATTAAAAGAGGATTAACACTCTTGTACTGTAGTATTTTACCTAAATTTTCAGATTGTTGCGTTTATGAAGATTCTTAAAGTATTTATATAAAACAGAGAGGTAAAAAAGATGGAACGCAAATTTACAGGCGATGCCCAGGAGATGTTTGAAGATCACCCATTAATGGATGCCATTCAGGAAATGGCTCATGACGAAACAATTAATGCGGAAATCTCAGAACTTTCAAAAAATGGTTATGCATTTCTTAAGGAAAACAAAGTAAAGGAAGCTATAGATTCCTTTAGTAAAATTCTTGAGATTGAAGACAACAATAACTACGCCCTTGTAGGTTTAGGAGATTGTCAAAGAAAGCAGAACCATTTCCAGGATGCTATCAATTACTACCAGAAGTGTCTTTCTTTCCATCCGGGTAACAACTATGCCCTTTTTGGACTGGCAGACTGCTACAAAGCACTTAATCAATATCATAAGGCAATCGATATCTGGGAACAGTATCTGGTTCATGATGACAGAAATATTACTGTGCTTACACGTATTGCAGATGCTTACAGAAAGATCAGGGATTTTAAGAAGTCAAAGCAGCTTTATCTTCAGGTACTTGATATGGAGGAAAACAATCCGTACGCCCTTATTGGACTAGGCCACCTTCATTATGATTTCAAGGAATATAAGGACGCTTTGTACTACTGGTCAAAGATGGTTGATTCAAATCCTCAGAATATTGATATTCGCGTTCTGACATCAATCGGTAATTGCCACAGAAAACTCAAAACATTTGATAAGGGTCTTGTATATTTTGAAAAAGCCCTTGAGATGGATCCAAAGAATTTCTATGCACTCTTTGGTATTGCAGACTGTTATCGCGGTATGAATCAGCAGTTCCGTTCCGTTGAATACTGGAACAGAATTCTTGAAATTGATCCAAAAAACAAAGTTATTTTAACCCGTGCAGGTGATGCTTACAGAAATACTGGAGATTACAAAACTGCAGCAGATTACTATAACCGTGCCATGAATATTGATTTCGATATTTATGCTGCCCTCGGTCTTGCTCTTATATGCAAAGGCGAAGGAAAATACGACGAAGCAATTGACAGACTGTCTAAACTTATTCGTGATGATGACAAGAACTATCGTCTTTACATCGACCTTGCTGACTGTTACATAAAGGTAAATCAGAAACAGAAAGCTGTTGAACTGCTTGAAAATTTCCAGAAAAACGGCATAAGGAATCAGTCAATTTCAGAAATGCTGGACAAACTCAGGAAAAATAAAGCATTATACTAGGCAATGAACTCTAAAATTACATTAATCGGCCTTAATGCAGAAGAAATCTGCTCTGCACTGAATCTTAAACCAGCATTCAGGGCAAAGCAGATATTTTCCTGGCTTTACAAAGGCGTTAGCTCTTTTGAAGAAATGAAAAATCTGGACAAGACAACTCTTGCCCTTCTTAATGAAAAAGCCTGCATATATTCATCCAAAGTTACTAATATTCTTAAGGATCCGGACGGAACGATTAAGCTGCAGATTACTCTTTCAGACAATAAAGCAGTAGAAACTGTTCTTCTTACAGACCGTGAAGGTCGTAAAACAGCCTGCGTTTCATGTCAGGCCGGCTGTCCTATGAAGTGTGCCTTTTGTCAGACAGGACAGCTGGGACTTGCAAGAAATCTTACTCCCGGAGAAATCGTTGAAGAATTCCTTTTTCTGGAAAAAGAAGCTGGAAAACTTGATAACATTGTTTTTATGGGCATGGGGGAACCTATGCTGAATCTGGATTCAATCCGGAAAGCAATCGCAATTTTAAGTGATACCAGCGGAAGAGGACTGGGTACTAAAAGAATCACATTAAGTACATGTGGAATTACAAAAGGTATTTATGATTTAGCCGATAACGGTCCAAAAATCCGTCTGGCAATTTCCCTTACTACGGCTGATCCGGAATTGAGAAACCAGCTTATGCCTGTAAACCTGACAAATCCTCTCCCTGAATTAAAAAAAGCTATTGCCTATTATACAGAAAAAACAGGGAAAAGAGTTACTCTGGAAGCTGCCCTTATGCATGATAAAAACACAAGCCGTAAATGCGCAGATGAAATGATTGCTTTTGCAAAAGGCCTTGATGTTTATATAAATCTCATTCCCTGGAATCCTATTCCTACACTGGATTTCACTACACCAAGTTACAGGGAATGTGAAAATTTCGTAGGCTGGCTTGAAAAAGCTGGGTTAAATGCAGGATGCCGCATGAGAAGAGGAAACAGCATAGCCGGTGCCTGTGGACAGCTGGGACGAGTTCAGACCGATGACGAATAATATTACCTGGGACTTTTTTTTTAATCTATTATTCAGCTGAAATAACATTTAGCCTCAATTTTTTGATTATTTAGAATTTTTCTATATTGATTAATTCTAAGGTCGAGTTTATAATTACATTACTAATTAAAGGCTTTCGGGAGTACACCAATGCAGAAAAAAATATATGTTACAGGTATGGATGATGCAGCTACAGCAGGAAAGGTAGATGCTGCGGTTAAGGCAGTTGCTGGAGTTACAAATTCAGTTTCCAATGTAGACAAATGTCAGGTATGTGTTGATTTCGATGAAGGAACAGCTGGTGTAGAAGATGCTATCAATAACGCTATTTCTTCTACCGGTGTAATCGTTTTGGCTTAAAATGAAAATCACAATTCTTGATGGAAATGCTTTGAATCCGGGAGATTTGTCCTGGAAACCTTTAGAAGCATTTGGAAAATTAACCATCTATCCGCGAACTTCTCCAGAAGAAACCGCAGAGAGAATTGCTGACAGCGAAATAATCCTCTTAAACAAAGTAAACATTACCGAAGAAATTCTGTCAAAATGCCCCTCTCTTAAATACATAGGTGTTCAGGCAACTGGTTATAATGTGATTGACCTGGATGCATGTAAAAGACACGGGGTAACAGTAACAAATGTACCTTCTTACAGCACTGCAGGTGTTGCTCAGATGGTCTTTGCTTATATTTCTCATTTTGCAAGTCAGGTTGCCCTTCACTCTTCAAGTGTATTTAATGGAGACTGGATTAAGAGCCCTGACTTTTGTTACTGGAAAACCCCGTTAATAGAACTTGAAGGAAAGACTTTAGGCATTTTTGGTTATGGCCATATAGGTCAAAGAGTAAGTGCCATTGGTAAGGCATACGGATTAAGGGTAATCGTAAATACCCGTACACCAAATAAAGATATTGAATTCCCAGTTGATTTTGAAACTCTTCTTAAAGAAAGCGATTTTTTATCCCTTCATGCACCTTTAACAGATAAAACTTTCAATATAATTAACAAAGATTCTCTGGCAAAAATGAAAAAAAATGCAATACTTATTAATACTGCCAGAGGAGCTTTAATAAACGAAAATGATGTAAGCAATGCCCTTATTAACAGGGAACTGGGTGCTTATGCCTGCGATGTAGTAAGTCAGGAACCGATGTCTGCGGATAATCCTCTTTTAAAAGCACCAAACTGTCTTATCACACCACATATTGCCTGGGCAGCAACAGAGACAAGACAGAGACTTTTGAATATAGTAATAGAAAATATACGCTGTTATCTATCCGGAAAACCTCAAAACGTTGTATCGCTGTAAGTTTTTCGGATTAAAATAAATATTTCGAGGAAACAAAAAAATGGGAAAAACAATCGCACAGAAGATTTTTGAATCACACATGGTGGATCAGCCTTTTGAAGGCACAAATGTCTTAAAACTGGACAGAGTTTTCTGTCATGAAATCACTACACCAATTGCCATTAATGATCTTGTTGAACGCAATAAGGATCGTGTATTTGACAGCACAAAGATTAAGGCAGTTATTGATCACGTAACTCCGGCAAAAGATTCAAAATGTGCTCTTCAGGAAAAAATTCTCCGCGACTGGGCCAAGCGTAATAATATAAAAGATTTCTTTGACATTGGCGCAAACGGAGTTTGTCACGCTATTTTCCCTGAAAAAGGATTTGTTCGTCCCGGATATACAGTAATTATGGGAGACAGTCATACCTGTACACACGGAGCTTTCGGCGCTTTTGCTGCAGGAGTTGGAACTACAGACCTGGAAGTAGGAATTCTTAAAGGTGTTTGTTCATTTAGAAATCCTAAGGCTATTAAGTTTGTACTTAACGGAAAACTTAAGAACGGCGTTTATGCAAAAGATGTAATTCTCTTTTTGATTGGACAGATTGGTGTTAATGGAGCTACAAACTGTGTTGCTGAATTTACAGGTCCTGTTGTTGATGCAATGTCAATGGAAGAAAGAATGACTATCTGTAACATGGCAGTTGAAGCAGGGGCTACAAGCGGCATCTGTTTCCCTGACATGACCACAGTAGAATATCTCTGGCCATTTATTAAGGATGAATATCCTTCAAAAGAAGCTGCTCTGGAAGATTACAGCAAGTGGAGAGACGACCCTGATGCAGAATATGAAAAAGTTCTTGAATATGATCTTTCAAATCTTGAACCAGTTTGTACTGTTGAATATAAGCCTGACCAGATTAAGAAGATTTCTGAAATGAAGGGAACTCATGTTGATCAGGTTTATATTGGTTCATGTACAAATGGTCGTATTTCAGACCTGAGAATTGCTGCTCAAATTCTGAAGGGACATCATGTTGCAGAAGGTGTTCGTGGAATTGTAAGTCCTGCAACTCCACACATTTATGAGATGGCACTTGAAGAAGGCCTTATTAAAATCTTTATGGAAGCAGGCTTCTGTGTAACAAATCCTACCTGCGGAGCATGTCTTGGAATGAGTAACGGTGTTCTTGCAGAAGGTGAAGTTTGTGCCTCTACTACAAACAGAAACTTTAACGGCCGTATGGGTAAAGGAGGCATGGTTCACCTTATGAGTCCTGCTTCTGCAGCAGCAACAGCAATTGCCGGAACAATCGTTAATTCTGAACTTTTTGAAGGCAAATAATTAGATTTTATTAGATTTTATATTGTAAGATATAATAAAACAGCATAAATCGAGAATAAATCATAAAAGGGGAAATTTATGAAACAGTTCGGTGGAAAAGTATTATTTTTGGATCGTTCAGACATTAACACTGACGAAATCATTCCTGCAAAGTATCTCACAGAAAATACAAAGCAGGCTTTGAAACCATATTTACTTGAAGATTTAAAGCTTGATGGTTTTAATCCAAAGGCCGACATCTCAGGAAAAAAGGTCATTATTACTCGTGAGAACTTTGGTTGTGGTTCCAGCAGGGAACATGCACCATGGGCTCTGGAAGTAAACGGCATTTATGTTGTTATTGCCGTAAATTTTGCACGCATATTCCGCCAGAACATGTACAACTGCGGTTTACTTGCCCTGGATATGTCTAAAAAGGATATAGACGATATGTTCCGCACATTTGCAGATAAGGATACTGAATGTAAAATCGAACAGAAAGAAGATGGAACATGGAAGGTAAAACTTATTGCAGGTTCATTGTCAACCAGCTACCCTTTCAAGCTTGAAGGTTTTGAAAAGGCTCTTGTTGAAAATGAAGGATGGATCGGCTACGCTGATTCAAAGTATTAATCCATAAAAATAAATAAAGGCATGTGTTTCATTTTTTGAATTGCACATGCCTTTTTTTTAATCTGCTTTAGATATTAAATCTCTTTTTACAAGCTCATCTGCTATAAGGGAAGCAATTTCTTCCGGTTTGTATTTTGATGTATCAATCACCATGTCAGCAAATGAATAATCATTATTATCTATATTGTATAGTTTTTTATAACGCCGGCTATCTTCAGAATCCCTCATTGCAGTAAATTCCTTGATTTTTTCCAGATCGCCGCCTTCTCTATTAAGAATTCGTTCCGCTCTGGTTTGATCTGACGCATACAGATAAACTTTTAAATCAGCCTCTTTAAGCATCCATATGGCAAGACGGCTTCCTAATACGCAGGATTCTTTTAGGGCCAGTTCAACCTGTCTTGTATCAACTGTTACGTCAAAAGAATCGTCTGTTTTTGCCTGTTCAATTACATCAGCCAAAGTAATACCTTTTTCGGCTGCAAGCTGTCTGAATGTAAAATTAATTAACTTTACGCCCAAAAGTTCAGATAAAATAGTGCTGACAGTTGTGTTGCCGCAGCCAGACTTTCCGCTGATTGCAACTCTGACTTCATTGTTTACTTTATAAGCCATATGTACTCCTACTCTACATTCTTAGACTGTTCACGAATATTTTCAAGAGAATCCTTTGCAGAAATAACCCTTTGACCAACTTCCAGAAATTGATTCTTACTTCCAATTGTATTAATTTCTCTGTTTGCTTCCTGGCAGATAAAATCGATTCTTTTTCCAGGTGTTGGATTTGTATTTATTTCATTTCTCAAAGCAGAAAGATGTGACTGCAAACGGATAATTTCTTCATTTATAGTATATTTTACAAGCATGGCAGCGGTTTCTGTCATAATACGGTTTTCATCAACATGTTCGCCGAGAAGTTCCTTAAACTTAGTTGTAATTTGATTCTTAAACTTTTCTTCCATCTGAGGCTGCCATTGTTTAAAAAAGGCTGCACATTCATCAAGAACAGAAAGTTTTTCCAGTAAATCGATTTTAAGATTTTCCCCTTCCCTTCTGCGATCCTGAATAAATTGTTCAAAAACTTCATTGAATATAACCTGTATTTTATTCCAGTAAAGTTCTGCATCGTAATCATGAGAAATGTTTAAAACACCTTCCTGCTGTAAAATAAAAGAAAGGGGAATATCCTTAACATCCCTGCCCAAAGTTTTAGCAACTTCTAAGGCAGCTTCCTGATACATTTTTGCAGCCTGAGAATCAACAGAAACTTTAGCATTAGAATTCAAGTCTTTTACTCTGATTGTAAGGTCAATTTTTCCCCTGACAATCTTTTCAGTAACGCATTTTCGAATGCGAGATTCAAGCTGATTTAAAAAATATGGAAGATTAATATTTAAATCCAAAAAGCGTGAATTGACAGATTTTATTTCAACAGAAATTTGAGTTCCATCAATTACATCTTCTTTATAGCCGTAGCCAGTCATACTATTCATTTTAGATTCCATTCACCTGTAAAAATTAAACTAATCTGCAAGTTTTTCCAGAAGTTTACTGCCAACTTTCCAGTTATCACCTGCACCCATTGTAACAAAAAGATAGCCGTCAGGATATTCTTTACCAGAATCCTCCTGTAAAAGTTTGTATACTACATCAGCTGCCTGATCAAACTCCTGAGCATAGATTACATTTGAATGATATTTACGTGCATGTTCAGCAAGTACTTCACCAGTAACAGTTGCTTTTGATGCATCCTCTCTTGCGCTGCCGTAAATTTTATTAATTATTACAGTATCTGCATATTTGAAACTGGAAGCAAATTCTTCAAGAAGAGCCTGAGTGCGGGAATAAGTGTGACTCATAAAATCTACAATTATTTTATGACCGGAATAAAAATCCCTGAATCCTTTTAGAGTTGTATTTATTGCTGTAGGATGATGACCGTAATCATCAATAAGGATTAATTCCTGACCATTTGGAGTTTTAGTTCTTGCAATTACTTCACTACGGCGTTTTCCTCCGGAGAATTTTACAAGACCTTCTTTTATTCTGTCTTTATAATCCTCGATTCTTTTTCCATCCTCAATAAGGAATCTGGAAATTAAAGCGGCAGCACCACATGCATTGAGTAAATTATGGTCCCCAGGAACAGAAATTTCACAATCCCCCAGTAAATCAATTTTAAACTGATGCCTTCCGTTTTTTATCTGACCAAAAGTAAGTTTATAATCACCTTCAGCATTTACTCCATAAGGAATAAAATTGATGTCACTTCTTTTTTGTCTTGCAATATTTGCAGTTTCTACCGCACCAGAATTGTCTGCACAATAAATTAAATCTCCGCCTTCAGGCAGCTTCATTATATATTCTACAAAAGCATCCCGAATACTTTCGTATGTAGGATAATAATCCTGATGATCACTTTCAACAGATGTGAGAAGAATTTTTCTTGGTGAAAAAGAAAGAAAATGTCTCTGATATTCACAAGTTTCTGCAACAAAATAATGTTTATTATCAGGATTAAAACTTCTGCTGGTCATAGTACAGCTATTGTCAAATGATGAAATAATGCTTCCTGCAAGAGCCTGAGAATTTAAATCAACATACTTTAAAATTGTACCTGCAAAACCTGTTGTAGTTGTTTTTCCGTGAACTCCACATATTCCTGCACTGAAAGCAGTCTGGCTCACAAGTCCAAGTGCTTCAGAATATAAATACATGGGTATATTTTTTGATTTTGCTTCAATTAAATCGGGATTTTTTTCAGAGTTGTAAGCGGAAGAATAAATTACATAGTCTACATCTTCAGTAATATTTTCTCTGGAAAAAGGTAAAGCTTTAATATTAAGTTTTTCAAGGATTTCGTCTGTGTAGAAACGTTCTGAGACGTCAGAACCAGTAATAACCGCACCTTTAGCATGTAATAATTCTACAAGTGCAACCATTCCTGTTCCCTTTATTCCAACAAAATGTACATGTTTGTTTTTAAAATCAATCGATAAAGAGTCTGTCATAATGATTATGATAATACTCCTTTATGCGATATTTTACAACTGAATGTAGAAGGTGAAAAGGACTTATAATATCTTAAAATGGAATAAAAGGATTTTTATCTCTGTCCAGACAATTCCAGATATATCTGATCTGCCAGACCAAAGCTGGATGACTTTGTAATCTGTTCTGCGTAGTTATCGTACAACATATCTTCGTACATATCTCTGGCATAAGAGTTTTCCTGACCAATGAGGTTGCTTTTCATTACGGTAGATCTCATTGAAGAAAGCATGGTTTTAACAAGATAATTTTCCATTTCCATTGCAGATTCATACAGTTCTGAAGTTTTATCGATTTCAGGCTTTTGAGCTTTTCCATAATAAGCTCTTGCTGCCATTCCTTGAGGAGCTGCATGCTTATCTTTTTCAGAAGTAAAAGTTCCTTCAAAGCCCTGCTTGTAGTCACCATTAATTCTTTTTCCCGAACTTACCTGTGAACTTGAAAGATTTGTTGTACCTGTATAATTTTTCTTATTTTTATTAGATTCTGCTGTTTTTAAAATATCCTTAAAATTATTATACTGAGAATCTTTTAGAGTTTGTGTAACTGAAGCAGAACCATTTGAAAGAGTACCGGTAATATTTGTTCCAGAAATTCCACTAACTGCCATTTTTATCCTCCAGTTTAATAAACAGAATTAGAATTAAAACTTAAAAAAGTTAACGCTTTAAGTTTGCTGCTGTCTGAAGCATAGTATCGCTTGTCTGAATTGCCTTTGAATTAAACTCATATGCTCTTTGGGCAACAATCATCTGAACCATTTCATTAACAACAGAAACATTTGACATTTCAATGAACTTATGTTTCAAAATACCCATTCCTTCCATACCAGGACGATTAGCAATTGGTGCACCAGATGCATTTGTTACTTTGTATAAATTGTCACCTTCACTTTCCAGGCCTACAGCATTTGGAAAACGGTAAAGTTCAATCTGACCAACTTCTGTTGGTTCATTTGAACCATTTACTTTTACACTTACTTTACCGTAATCTGAAATAGAAAGAGTTTCCAGCTGAAATCCTTCCGGGAGAATAATTTCAGGAATGACTCTAAGACCATTTGCAGTAACCAGCTGACCTGTCATATCAACTTTGAAAGTACCATCTCTTGTATATGCCCAGCTTCCATCATACTGCTGAACCCTGAAAAATCCGTCTCCTACGATTGCAACATCAGTATCTACATGAGTTGCCTGAAGAGATCCCTGGGACATAATTCTCTGAGTAGCTCCCAGTTTTACACCAGCACCCATTTCAAGTCCAACAGGTGTTACTGTATCTTCAGTTGCAGGAGTTCCTGCAAGTTTTACTTTCTGATAAACCAGATCCTCAAATTCAGCACGGTGCTGCTTGAAACCTGTTGTGTTAACATTTGAAAGGTTATTTGAAATAGTATCAATTGCAGCCTGCTGACCGTTCATTCCTGTTGCTGCATTCCAAAGACTTCTTACCATAACTTATTCCTTCTCACCTGATTATCTGTTTACTCTTACAACCTGACCCCAAAGTGTATCCATCATGGAATCTTCTGTCTGAATTGTCTTCTGATTTGCTTCATAAGCTCTGTTTACTTCAATCATCTGAACCATTTCATTTACTACATTTACATTACTGGTTTCAGTGTAACACTGGAGCATATCAGGCCTTTCTTTGCCTTCTGCAATGTGATAATCACCTGCAATATTATTTGTTTTCCAGAGTGAATTTCCCTGCTTATCAAGATATCGTTCATTATCAAAACGAACAATTTTAAAACGATCTACTAATTCATTATCATTTTCTGTATAAATCATTCCATCTTTATTTACGAAAAATTTATCATCTTCAAGCTGAATAGGTCCATTTTCACCAAGAACAGGATATCCATCTTTTGTAAGAAGAATTCCTTCTTTTCCTAAATGAAAATTTCCATTTCTTGTAAAGCGTTCACCATCTGGAGTCTGGACAACAAAGAACCCTTTTCCACTAAGGGCCATATCTGTTTTGGTTTCTGTTGATTTAAATGATCCCTGCTCAAAATCAGTATAAATTTCATTTGTTTCAACTCCCAGACCTAATTTTCCAACAATCGGCATTGAATCAACTGAAGCACCAGCAAAAGCATAAACTCCATCATCTCTTGTTCTACGCAAAAGGAGCTCACTAAAATTTTTATTGACAGCAATATCCTTTTTAAATCCTGTTGTATCAACATTTGCCAGGTTATTTGAAATTACATCAAGTCTGTTCTGCTGTGCGTTCATTCCGCTAGCACCAATATACCAACCGCGAATCATGCTTTACCTCTTATTCTGATTATCGGATTAAAAAAAATCGACTTAAGTATTTCTCAATGAATTCTTGTAATTATTAAGTAAAAAAAAACTCAATTGGAAACGTTTCCATATATCTATTTTGTTGCAAAATGAAGAATTCCGTCTTATACTTTTTTAAGTAAAGAATAGTTAAATGTTATTAAAAAAAGACTTTTACAGAGGGTTTAAAAAAGAAAAAAAGCCTTCTGCCTGAAAAAAAGCCTTTTTTAAGGAGAAATTTTAATGGCAGCAGCAGATTATTACTCAACTGAAGAACCACGGGTTCTCGCTATCATTTTAGGTGGTGGTAAGGGAACTCGTCTTTATCCATTAACACAGGAACGCTCTAAACCTGCAGTTCCATTTGGTGGAAAATACAGAATCGTTGATATTCCGATTTCAAACTGTATCAATTCCGGTTTTAAGAAGATTTATCTTCTTACACAATTCAATTCAGCATCATTGCACCTTCACATTATTAATTCATATAACTTTGACCGCTTCAGTCATGGTTTTGTTGAAATTCTTGCAGCTGAACAGACACTTGAACATTCAGGCTGGTACGAAGGAACTGCAGATGCCGTAAGAAAAAACTTCCAGCATTTTAAGGTTCAGCATCCTACTCATTACATCATTCTTTCAGGTGACCAGCTTTACAGAATGGATTTAAGAGCTTTTATGGATACCCACATTAAATCTGGAGCAGACATTACAATTGCAGCAAAGGCTGTTAATCGTGAAGATGCTTCCGGCTTTGGAATTATGAAGGTTGATTCTTCAAATAGAATTACTGAATTCATGGAAAAACCTGCTAAAGATGCAGATATTTCTGAATGGAAAATTCCTGCTGAAGCCCGTGGGGATTTACCTGCAAAACTGGAGTACCTTGCTTCAATGGGTATATATATCTTCAATTCTGAAGCAATGGATGAAATGCTTAACAATGATTTCATGGATTTCGGTAAGGAAATCATTCCTATGGCAATTCAGACAAAAAAAGTTCAGTCATATATTTTTGATGGTTACTGGGAAGATATTGGAACAATTAAGAGTTTCTATGAAGCAACTATTGATCTTACAAATCCAGTTCCACATTTTAATTTCTATGATGAAGGAAAACCTGTATACACACACATGCGCAATCTTCCTCCAAGTAAAATCAATAATGCAGATCTTACTGCAACTCTTGCCAGTGAAGGTTGTGTAATTACAAATTCCCGCATTCAGCACTCTGTAATTGGTGTACGTTCAATCATTAATGAACATTGTGACTTAAACGGTGTTGTAATGATGGGTTCTGATTTTTACGAATCAGATGAAGAAAAAGCTGCTAACAAAAAGAAAGGAATTCCAAATGTAGGAATTGGTGCAAACTGTAAAATTGAAAGAGTTATCATCGATAAAGACGCTAAAATTGGAGATAACTGCAGCATTAATGCAACTGGTAAAAAATATGATGATGGAGACCATGGTTTATTCTACAGCGCAGACGGCATCATAGTTATCAGAAAGGGCGCCATTATTCCATCGGGAACAGTAATTTAGTTTCCTTCTTTTAATTAATTTCTTACGAAGTCAACCGGAATCTTACGTTGTAAGTTTCCGGTTTTTTTTTTGCATATTAATTATTTATAAAATCAGATAAAAGATTAAATGCTTCCACAACCTGTCTTGTTTTGTCAGTAGCAACTTTTGCCATGATAGGATTATTCTGGTATTTGTCCGGATGATAATACTTAATTTTTTCTTTATATGCTTTCTTTAAGTCATCAAGGCTGGCACTTGGTGTAATGTCCAGAAGTCTATATGCTTGAGAGATTTCAGGAGTTATTTTTTTATATATTACTTTCTTTTCTTTTTTTTGACTTTTGGTAGATGATTCAAAATTGAAATCATTTTTAGAGCCATCTTCTTTATTGAATGAAGATTGAGATTCTTCTTTATTCAGCTTTTCAGATTCTTTCGGTGAATCACTATCTGATTCTTCTTCCAGCCGTATAAAATTTACGTGCCCTGACTGGAGAGTTTCAGATAATAAATCACCTAGACGGTCATAGAGAGACCCTTTATCATCTTTTTCCATTTCAATATTACTCTTCAGATTCAATACCCCATTCCTGCAATTTTCGCTGCAGTGTTTTTCTTCCAATGCCAAGGATTTCAGCTGTTCTGCTTTTATTATTGGAATTTTGAGCCAAAGTTTCTGTTGTAACTATTTTTTCTGCTTCATCTAAAGTAATTCCCATAGGGACCTGAATGCTTTCAACTCCGGTAGAAGCTGAAACTGCAGGAGGAAGATCATCCAGCTGAATTTCATCACCTGAACACATAACAACAGCACTTTCAACACAATTCCGCAGTTCACGAATGTTTCCCGGCCAGTCATATTTATACATACAACTTTTAGCTCTGCTTGAAAAGCCCTTAATATTCTTTCCATTCTCCTGATTAAATTCTTCCAGAAATGAAGAAATCAATAAAGGCAAATCTTCTTTTCGTTCTCTTAAAGGAGGAACATGAATGTGAATAACGTTCAGGCGGTAATATAAATCTTCCCTGAAGTGGCCGGCTTTCACTTCTTCTTCAAGATTTCTGTTAGTAGCACAAATTACACGGACGTCAACATCAATTGTCTGTTCGCCCCCTACTCTTTCAAATTTTCTTTCCTGTAAAACCCGAAGAATTTTTATTTGAACATTCTGATTAATTTCACCTATTTCATCCAGAAAAATGGAACCTGTATGGGCAAGTTCAAAACGTCCTTTCTGCATTTTTTCTGCTCCGGTAAAGGAACCTTTTTCATGTCCGAAAAGTTCACTTTCCAGCAGAGTTTCACTTAATGCAGCGCAGTGAACTTTAATAAAAGAATTGTCCTTTCTTGAAGAAAGTTTGTGTATGGCATTTGCAACTAATTCTTTACCAACTCCACTTTCACCGGTAATTAAAACAGTAGCCCTGCTGTCAGCAACTTTTCTTATTGTCTGCTGAACTTTTTGCATGGCAGGAGAATTGCCTATCATTTCTGCAAGAGCGTTTTTATCACCAAGTTCTTTTTTTAACTGCTGGGACTGAAGTTTAACTTCCCGATTTTCAAGAGCCCTCTTAACAATCATATTAAGCTGGTCCAGATTTAATGGTTTTGTTAAGAAGTTATATGCTCCGTTTTTCATTGCTTCGACAGCTGCATCTATACTTCCATGTCCTGTTAAAATAATTACAGGGATTCCAGGGGTTTCACTTGTAACACGACGGAGAACTTCTTCCCCGGAAATTCCAGGCATGCGTAAATCTGTTATTACACAGTCTATATCTCCGTTAGAAAGAAGTTTTAATCCTTCCTCACCATTTTCTGCAGTTTTTACATTATAATCTTCCAGTTCAAAATTTGAGGCCAGACCTTCCCGTATATTTTTTTCATCATCTATTATGAGAATTGTAAATTTCACCTGTCTTCCTCCTTTTTATCTTCAAGAAGCATGGTTGTCCGCTGTGGAACAGGTAAAGTTATTGAAAAACTTGTTCCGTGTCCTTTTACTGAATGGACCTCAATATCACCATTAAACTCTTTAATTATTTTATAAACCATTGTCATACCAAGACCGGTTCCATTTGCTTTAGTAGTATAATATGGCTCAAAAATTCTTGCAGCAGTTTTTTCATCCATGCCGCAACCATTGTCTGTAATGGTTAAATAATATTTTTCATTCTTTATGAAAGATTCAAAAAAGAGAGTTCCGTGATTTATATCACTGTTAAAAGATTCCGGAAGTTTTTTTTCTTCTTCATTAAAACGAATTTGATTCTCATCATTTTGTAACTGACTTTCAGAGCAAAAGGCTTTATCTAAATCAACAGATTGAGCTGTTCCAAAACGCTCCTGAATTGCGAAAAGAGAATTTTGTGCAATATTAATCAAAACTTGCCTGAAAAGATTTTCATCAATTAAAAGTCTTGTCTGATTATTCATCAACTGACACTGAATTTCTACATCTTTGGAATTAAATTCCGGAGTAAAAAACTTTACAGTCTTTTCAATAACCGAATCAATATCAACAAGAGAAAATTCCGGCTGAATCGGACGAACTGCAAATAGAAAATCCAGAACAATTTTATTTAGATTCTCGATTTCTTCATTAACTACGGAAATATAATCTTCGAGAAATTTTTCTTTGGGAAGAAGACCATCACCTTCCCTGGACTTTTTGATTGCCTTTTGAAGAAGCTGAATATGAATACTAATCGCTCCCAGAGGATTCTTTATTTCATGAGCAACAGAGGCAGCAAGGTTTGTAAGAGACCTGAGACTTTCCATTCTGTGAGAGAGAATTTCTTTCTGACGTTTTTCCGTAATATCTTCAATGGTAATTATAGACCCTGAAATCATTTTTTTAACACAATCTTTTTCAGTGTCTTCAATTTTCTGAACGAGAGGAAGTATCTTAATATTTACAAAATGAACTGATTCATTAAGGGTAAAACTAAATTCGTCTGAAATATTTGTTTTATCATTTTTGCAGGCATTATACAAAAAATTTGAAATATATTTGTCATCAATTAAATCCCAGAGGAAGTGTTCATTTTTTTGTTCACTCTGTAATAAAATAAAAGGAAGATTTCTTTCTGCTGCCTTATTCATGGAAATAATCTTCCATTCCATATCAAGAAGAATTATTCCACTGGAAAGACTTTCCATTACAGAATCAAAAATATTATTCTGAGTCATTACAGTTTCAAGTAACTGTTCAAGTTGTTCATCAGAAAGTTTTGAAAGTTTAGAACTTGCTTTTTTTACGAAATTATTCATTAACTAATTCCTTCAAAATGCTGGAATCAAAATAATTTATCTGCTTAAGATTGCGAATAAGTTCTTCAAGAGAATTTACAGGATTCTGATTGTAAACATTTACATTATTGTAAGCATATTGAAGAGCCCTGATTATTTTTGAAGATGCCTCTGCTCCTTTTGCAGTTTTTGTAAGAGGAGACTGTATCTTAATAATTTCCTCTAGAAAAGCCCGAAAAATCAGCCTGGGATTGAAATTTGAACAGGCTGTACTAATGCTTTTACAGTCTGGTGTTTCCCCCTTGCTTATTTCATTAATAAAATTCTGCGCCTGATAATGAATTGCATCAGGATTTACAGGAAGATAATTCTGCAGAAGTTTATCAATTGATTCAGGTAAGCCCCTTGAACCTTTTGGAATATAATGAAAAACTCTGTCTATAATAATCTGCTGCTGCTGAACAGATCGTTCGAAAAATGCATAGTTTCTCAACCGGCTTAAAATTGTTGGAAGCACTGCAAGACGATTGGTTGTTGTAAGAATAAATTCCGTATCCTCAGGAGGTTCTTCAAGAATTTTTAAAAGTGCATTTCTCGCACTTTCTGCCATTCTGTCAGCATTTTCAATAATAAGTACTTTCTTACCATTTGAGGAAGATAGGCGTGCCCAGTTTGAAAAGTTTCTTATCTGTAAAACGGGCAGCTGGTCATAAAGATATGAATCTTCCAGTTTCTGACAGAAAGTATATATATCTTCTACAATAGTGTTCAATTCATCATCTTCAGGTAAGGAATTTCTTGAAGGATTAATTAATTCAAGATTCTCTTCAATACTCTGAAGAATCGGTGAAAATTTAGAAAGTTTATCATCACCCTCCCACAGCATAGGATTAAAGCGGCTTGTGAGTTTACGCACAGAACGAATGAACAAAATACGGGCAGCCTTCAAATGACTTGTATTATTGTATGCAGCATTCATAAATGTTTCTGATGCGGCTTTAATTTCAGTTATTCTGTCGCAGGGACCTGTAATTACAACATTCTGATTTATAAGCACACGATTTTTTTTACAGGACGGACAGTCACAGGTCCATTCAGCATTTTTCTGACATCCCAGAATTCTTGCCAGCTCCAGTGCTGCCGTAAGTTTTCCGGAAGAAACAGGTCCTGAAAATAAAAGCGAGCCTGGTAAGGTGTTATGCTGAATATCATCTTTAAGAAGATGACTTGCACTCTGAAAAAGTACATTATCAAACATTAGAAATCACTTCCTTGAAAAAAAGCAAAGCCTGAAGTTCATTTGTTCCAGACTGATTAATATTCAGAGGTCTGGTAATAAAAGGAGTCAACAGTTTATAGAAGAATGAACCAGAAAGCAGTTTTGAAAGATTAAACCATGGCTGTACGCTGATTACCAGGAGAATAAGTCCTACAATTGCTAAACCTTCAATAATACCAAAAACGAATCCTAAAAAATGATCCAGTGGATTTAAAAGAGGCGTATCAAACAGTTTTTGAAGACTCAGCTGAATTATCTTAAGTACTAAAAATACCACGACAAATATTGCAAGAAATGCCAGAATTGCAGCAAGAACATGCTTATCAATATATTTTTCAAAAACTACAGTAAGTCTTTTATAAAAAAGAATTGAAATCCAGATTGCAACAATAGGAGCTCCTTTTTCAAACAGTTCCCTAAATAACCCCTTTATTACAGCAACAATTGCAGAAATTAAAATAATTGCACCAAAGATAAAATCCAATACTGTAGAGCCTGTCATTCTTTAACCACCTCAAAAAGAATCTCTGCAATTTTACGGGCAGGTCTAACACCTTCAGAAAGTGCTGCAGAATTTTTTGAAAATTCCTTGCGCTTTTTCTTGTCCAGAAGTTCTGTCAGGGCTTCACGAAGATTTTCCTTGTTTGCATCCTCTCCTGCCAGAACATATGCAGCCTGATTTTTTTCAAAGTAACGGGCATTATCAACCTGATCACCTCTTGTTCCGGCACCACATAAAGGTACCAGTACCATAGGTTTACCAGCAACAGAACTTTCCCAAATTGAATTGGCACCGGCTCTGGATAAAATAACATCACTAGCATGAATTACAGATGGCATTTCGTTGTAGATAAAAGCATAAGGCTTGTAATCAGCATCATAAGAATTCATGATTGGTGCATTTTCATCAGCAAAAGCTTTTCCAGTCTGATGTACTACAACAAAGTTCTCCTTAAGCCATTCAAGGTTTTCAATTACCATATTATTAATCTGTCTTGCACCCAGACTGCCCCCAAGTACAAGGAGGATAGGCTTTTTATTTTTTGAATCAATATTGAGGAAGAGTTTTCCCTCTTTTGAACTGTTATCATAAAAGACCGGACGTACAGGATTTCCTGTTACAGTACATTTTTTCTTTAAATCATCAGTAAAGTATTTTTTAGTTTCTTCATAGGTAACGAAAATTCCATCTGCATTTTTACTGTTGAGCCTTGTTGCAAGACCTGGAGTAAAATCACATTCATGAGTATAAAATGGAATATGAAGTTTTTTTGCAGCACGACAAGGAGGAACAGATACGAAACCACCCTTTGAAAAAAGCAGATCCGGCTGAATTTTTCTTAAGGTCTTTTTTGCCTTAAAATATCCTGCAGCAATTCTAAACAAATCTGTAAAATTTTCCCAGGAGAAATATCTTCTTAATTTACCACATGGAATTCCAATAAATTCATCAATGCTTCCCCCTTGAGAAGTCAGGTTCTTTTCAACAAGATTTTTGTCCATTCCACGGTCAGAACCAATCCAGTAAATTTTTACAGGAACATTTTTTTCTTTAAATATTGTCTTAACTTCATCAGCAACAGCGATTCCAGGATAGATATGACCACCTGTTCCGCCCCCGGCAAATACAATTTTAAAAGTTTTTGTTTCAGACATAATCAGTTATCCTTCGGTGGGTATTTATTGATTAACTCAACTAAATCAGGACGTTTAAAAAGACTGGCGTAAGTTCTTGCGCTCATTCCCATACTGTCCTTAAGGTCAGGATCTGCCCCATGATTCAGGAGCAGTTCGACGATTTTAGCATCTCCGTTTCCGACTGCCAGTACCATTATAGGCTGTCCATCTGAACTGATAAAGTTCAAATCAGCCCCTTTTGATATAAGGTATTCGGTTATTTTTAAGTTTTTTCTCCATACAGCATCCATTACAGGGGAATAACCACGATCTGTGGAAATAGCATTTATATCAGCTCCCTGTTCATACAGCCAGGCAACTTTATCAGCACAATCATTTCTTGTTGCAATTGAAATGAGAGGCGTACCTTCTGAAGTGCGGGCATTACAAAGCATACCGGCATCTGCAAATAATTTACAAATATCAGTATCATCTTTAGCAATGTAGGTTGCATAACAGTCACTTGTAAATGGAATGCCTAAAGTGAAAAGCTGGACTAAAGCCTGTTTCTGATTATCTGCCCTTTCAAAAGACTGATAATCAGCTTCAAGATTTCTCTGCAGTTCACTTAAATTATTATAAATATTTGAATGTGAAAGACCAGCCTTAGTCAGCACCTCAAATTTATCATCATGAGCCTTACTCTGATAGATGTATGTTTTAACGTTATTACCACACAATGCCCCCATCAAAAAAACATAATCATCAATATTCTCCATTTTGGAAGAATCTGTAACAAGACAGTGAGTTGCCTGAGACACATGTCTTGATGCTTCAAAAAGCTCATCCTTTGGTAAACCGTTTCCTACAATTATTTCGTAAGGAATGATTCCATGTTTATTTTCTAAGAAATTTCTTAACTGGATAAGATTTTCATCATCCTGAGAGTTTGCGATAATAAGCCAATTCATAAATTCAATTATAAACCACCATAGCAAGTTTAACAAGACGAAGAAATCAGGGGAATCTGTAAAAAATAATTCAAAAAAACATAAGAGATTATTGATTTTACAGGATTTATATTCCTTTACCAGGTAAATTTCTCAAGATAATCAGAAGTTTCCTTCTTAAAATATAAATCCTTCCAGTTATTTTTTGTCAGATTGTCATAATATTGCTTTACTGAAACATTGCTGTCATCAGAATAATAATCAACTACCCATTTGTAAACTTCTTTTGATGTACTTTCAAAAAGGACAAATTCCGGACAATCCTTAAATATGGCATAATTTGAATAAGGCTTAAAAGTAAATCCTTCAGCCTCTTCTTTAATAGAAACAATCTTATTATTGCTGTCCAGTCCTAAAATTACTTTCCAGCCGCCTACAAGATTAGATGTAATTTTTGCGCTGTAATAATTAATATCCTTCTCCTTTCCCTCAAAAGAAAGTGAGCTTGAATAAAATTCAGCATTTATATCCATATAGAATTTCTCTTTGTTATTAAACTTTTCAAGAAAATCCTTCTGATCTCCAATATAGCGGAGATAAGTTCCATCAAACTGATAGAGGCGTTTGCTGCTTAAGGAATAAAAATCTCCAGTTTCCCTGTCTTCTGTAAAGAAAACTGTGGATGTTTCAGGAGAAACAAGATAACCAATATACGGGAAGAACTGTTTAACACTTCCAAGAATTTTGTTATTTGTGATATAGCAGGCCTTTACCCTCTCCTTCAAATACGAAGTCTTATATTCAGGAAGAGCAAAAATCTGACCTGTTAAAATTGAAAAAAATGCAATGGCAAAAATTGTACTTTTGATTTTGTTTTTCATATTTTCCTCTGTAAATAATAATACTCCTAAATTACACTTATGGCAAACCTTCAATTGGTTCTTAAGGCTATATTTAAAAAACAAAAGACCTGAAAGAAGTTACAAACTTCAATCAGGTCCATTGCAATAAATAATTTAAATTACAGTGTTACGTGAATATTAAGTCCGCCAGACCAGATAAACTGAGAAGCATCATTTGCTGCAGCTGCAGCCTGAATTGTTCCAAGGTCAGCACAAACATTGAAAGAAACAGTGAAAATACCGAAGTTTCCGCCCAGACCAAGATAAAGCTGAGGCTGAATTGCATTTACATCAACTGTAACTGTTCCATCTTCATTTGTAGTATAGATTTTACCTTCACCCTTTGTAACAGAACCAGAATCAGAATCTGTACTGTAAGTTAAGCTGCCGTCTTCACTGGTTACTTCATATTTCCATGACCAGTCTGATGTTGAACGTGCATACAGAGCTCTTCCGCCAAGGAAAACTTCTACAATACCAAAGTTCTTTGAAAGCTGAAGATTAGCAAAGTAAACATTTGTATTGTAAGAAAGTCCCAGCGCAGCTTCTGAATTGTATTTAACACCCTCGTATTCACCTGCTTCATTTCTGTTAACAGCAAAAGATCCATTAATGTAGTAGTAGCCGCCTCCAAGGGAAATCTTTGGAACAATAAGACTTCCTTCGTACAGGCAGTAGCGGAGATCAAGTCCAATAGCTGTGTAAGAAACAGAACCATTGAAGTTGCTCAGATTCCATTCCCAGGAATTTGAAATGCTTTCTGCCAGAGTTGCAGGATCTGAATAGTCAATATTCTTGAAGGATGGAGCTGTAACCATTCCTGAAATACCAATATCAAATGGAAGAATAAGACCTCCAATTCTCAAATCAACAGATGCTGTTGGAAGAAGGAACTTATCCGGAAGTTTGAAGCCCTGAATTTCATATCCTGCGATTGTTGGAGTCATTTCAGAAATCATTCCGCCTGTAAGAGCATCAGCAGCGCTTTTGAATCCGGAAAAATCAATCAAAGTTCCACCTAAAGATGCACCAAATCCAAATTTCAATCCAGGGTAAATTGTTCCAATAAATGCGTTTGACCACACATTCTGCATTGTTGCAGCGTCAGGAACAGCTGTATTAACTGTAGTTGCAAAACTGTTTAAGCCTTCAGAAACAGCTTCTCCGTCAAAAGTGCCATCAGCAAAAGCTGTTGTTCCAAATGTAAGAGATGCAGCAGCAAGAAGGGCTGCAATAGTTTTCTTATTGTTCATAGTTATCTCCTTATAATTTAAAGGTTCATACTAATTTTTAGTTTAATTCAAATCATTTCAAATTACAATTAAAAAACAAATTATTAGAGTTTTCTAAGAATCGGACTTTCATATAATATTTGCCCTAATTCCATATTTGTTCTATATTTTATTTTAACAAAATTAATAATTAGCAGATTTTTACGGGAGGATTCATGACAGAAAAATTTGAAAACTGGACAGCTTACGATGAATGGCTGGTAAAAAACTATAAAGAATATGAAATCATTGCTGTTAATGAACAGGAAGATAAATCAATTGTTGCGGAATTCATTACAAAAGAAGAGTTTCAGCAGAAATATGGCTCACATTAAAAAAAATTAAAAAAAAATTTAGAAATTTTTGGTTTTGCTGTTGACACAAATTTGTAAATAATATATAGTCTTAAACATCAACGACATGCCGGTGTAGCTCAGTTGGTAGAGCGGAGGACTGAAAATCCTTATGTCGTCAGTTCAACTCTGACCGCTGGCATCAAGACTGTAACTTTTAGTTACAGTCTTTTTTTTTGCCCATTTTCTTTTTTTATATGTCAAAAATTATTTTCTATCATATTGACATTTTTCGTCTATATGTCAAAATACCTTATCTTATAATGAGAATTATCAAAACAGGAAATAAAAATGGACACTTCAAAACTCCAGAAAGGACTGGGAGAAAATATTCCAGTATTATTAAGAAATAAAGTAAAAAAAATCCCTAACCACACTTTACAGGCTGTTAAAAATAAAAGCGGTATTTTTGTTCGATACAGTTATTCTCAAGTCTATCAGCATATAATTGAAGTTGCCTGGGCCCTTAAAAAACTTGGTGTTAAAAAAGGTGACCACATCGGCATGATGAGTGATAACCGCAGGGAATGGCTTATTTCAGATTATGCCATTCTTTCTCTGGGAGCCTGTGATGTTCCAAGAGGCTGTGATTCCATGGGAATTGAAATGAGGTTTATTCTGAATTATGCAGACTGTAAATTTTCTTTTTTTGAAGATGCAAGACAGTTAAACAAAGTTCTTGAAAAAATTGAAGAAGTTCCCTGTTTGAAAACTGCAATTCTTTTTAATCATGCAGATGAAAAAACTCTTTTGGATGCAAAGGAAAAAGGGATTAGTGTCATTTATTATTCTACCCTTGAATCTGAAGGTTCCCAGATTACAAAAGAAGACTGGCTGGAAATAGAAAAGAATATGGACTCTATTTCAAAAGATGATCTTGCAACAATAATTTTTACATCGGGAACTACAGGTACGCCGAAAGGAGTTCAGCTCACTCATGATAATATGATTGCCCAGTGTGAATCAGCACATTCCGCATTAGGCTTAATGCAGTCGGGAGATTTATGGCTTTCTGTTCTGCCTATCTGGCATTCTTTTGAAAGGGCATTCTGTTATATGGTTATTGCTCTGGAAGGTGGATTCGCCTACTCTAAACCAATTGCTTCAGTAATGCTGTCTGACATGCAGATGATTCAGCCACAATGGATGAATGCAGTTCCCCGCCTCTGGGAAGCTGTAGCACAGGGCCTTTACCGGGAAATAAATAAGCTTCCATCTTTTACAAAAGCTTTTTTCAAATATTCAATAGCCTACGGTAAACTCTTCTACTCCATGAAAATTCTTGTTATGGGATTGCGCTGCCGTTACAGATGGTCTCCCCGCATTCTGGACACTTTGATTGGAATTATACCATTCTGCCTTTTATGGCCAGGGTATTTTGCCGCAGATAAACTTGTTTATTCGAAAATCAGGGCAAAGTTCGGAGGAAAATTCAGGGCCGCAATTTCAGGAGGTGGAGCCCTTCAGCCAGAAACTGAAAGATTCTTCAATGCAATTAATTTTAAACTTCTTGAAGGATATGGAATGACAGAAACAGCTCCGGTAATCTCAGTAAAGAATTCTAAAAGGCCAAGAATCAATAATGTTGGAGTCATATTTCCTGATTTTGATGTAAAAATTGTTGCGGAAAAAGATGGACAAATAGCCAGTGACAAGCCTCTTAAAGCTGGCAAAAAAGGTTTGATTTTAGTCAGGGGCCGGCAGATTATGAAAGGCTATTACAAAAGAGATGACTTAACAAATGAAATTATTGACAAAGACGGCTGGCTCAACACCGGCGACTTAGGAATGATTTCATATGATAAGGAATTAAAGATTGTAGGCCGCGCAAAAGACACAATCGTTCTTCTGGGAGGAGAAAACATTGAACCTGCAGTTATTGAAAAAGCTCTTAATTCAAGCAGTTATATTGAAAGATCAGTTGTTCTTGGTCAGGATAAAAAATATGTTGCGGCCCTTATAGTTCCAGATGATGCAAATATTCTTTCTTATGCTGAAGAAAACGGAATTGTTTTTGATAACTACGAAGCCCTTTTGGAAACTAATGAAATTCAAAATCTTATCCGAACAGAAATAGATACTTTGGTAAATGCAAAAACAGGATTCAGGACTTGTGAAAGAGTGTTTAATTTTATTCTTCTGCAGAAAAAATTTGAACTTGGGCAGGAAATTAATGCTAAACACGAATTAATGCGTCACAATATTTCCAGGCTCTATAAAAAACAAATCTCAAAACTTTTTGAAAAATAAAAAAAATCCGGTTTCAGTGATGAGCCTGGAACCGGATAAGTTGAATAGCTTTTTTTATATAGCTACAGATTAACGCTTAAGGTTGATGATAGTTTCAAGCATTGAATCTGAGGTTTGAATAGTTTTTGCGTTTGATTCAAATCCACGCTGAGTAACAATCATATCTGTAAGCTGTTCACTTAAGTCAACGTTAGACATTTCAAGTGTACCTGCCAGCATTGAACCCTTACCCTGTGTATTTGATTCACCAATGTTTGCCATTCCAGAGTTTGTTGATTCGATATATGTATTGTCACCCTTCTTTTCAAGACCGCCCTGGTTTGTAAATGAAGCCATTGCAATCTGACCAATTGTTCTTGTAGAACCGTTTGAATAAACACCTGTAATTACACCAGACTGATCAATATGGAAGTTATCAAGATAACCAAGGGCATATCCATCCTGATAGTTAGCCTTTGTTGTTGATTTCGATGCAGCCTGAGTAATTGTATTTTCCATAGAACCAATAGTTCCCAGGTTTAAGTTAAAAGTCTGACGATATGGATTTCCGTTAGCATCAGGATTTGAATCAGGAACATTGTAAGAAACCTGCATAATAATATCCCCTGCTTCACCAGATGTATTTCCTGCACTGTCAGTAATTGAAATCAGGCGGCCCATATTATTAAACTGAAGTGTATATGTATTACCAACACCATCGGTTGTGTTATAGCCTACTCTGGTTTCAGAATCAATTCCATTTTCATTATCAACATTTACAGTAGCCTGCCATGTATTTGGCTGACCAGGAACTTTTCTAAAATTCATCTGAAGAATATGAGTATTTCCGTAGCTGTCATAAATCTTAACAGATGTCATGTGTGTACCTTCCTGAATCTGCTGAGGAGTTGGATCATCAGGAATTTCAGGAGTATTCTTATTCAAGTTACAAAGATAGTGTACAAGTTCTGTAGCTTTTGGAGGATCTTTCTGACCTACTGGAATAACAAGATCTGTAGGTGTAGCTGATGTCTGAATAACCTGTTCACCATTATAATCCTGTGCCATCCATCCCTGTACACGAAGTCCATTGCCAGGATTTACAAGTGTTCCTTCAGAATCGATTCCAAATACACCGGCGCGGGTATAGAATGTTTCATCACCTTTTTTAAGTACAAAGAAACCATTACCTTGAATTGCAATATCAGTTGCAACACCAGTTGACTGAAGGTTTCCCTGAGTAAATATGGTATCAATTGAAGCAACGCTCATTCCTAATCCAACTTCCTTAGGGTTTACACCACCTACTTCATCTGTAGGACGTGCAGAACCTGCAATCTGCTGACTGATCATGTCCTGGAAGTCTACACGACCTTTTTTAAAACCGTATGTATTTACGTTTGAAATGTTGTTTCCAATAACATCCATTCTTGTCTGGTGATTCTGCAAACCGCTTACACCAGCATATAAAGATCTCATCATATAGCTACCCTCATTCTTTTGTAAAATTAATTATCATAAACAGTTGAAATGCGGTTCATATCGAAAAGCATACCATTTACCTGAACCTGTGGACTTGCTCCACCTGTAATGGCAGTAACAACACCAGTAGTTGTCACTCCGTTCAAATCAAGGTCAACTGTCTTACCCAAAGTACCCATTGCAGAGTTTGAAGTAAGTGTAGTATTCAACTTGCTGAACTCGGCATTCATATTTGTCATCTGTTCCAAAGATGAGAATTGAGCCATCTGTGCAATGAACTCTGTATTCTCCATTGGAGATGTTGGATCCTGGTTCGACAGCTGTGCAATTAAAAGCTTTAAAAAATCATCCTTGCCCAACGACTGCTGAGTCTTGCGTCCTTCAACGACCAGCGTTTTGTTGTATGCATCGACCTGCATATTAAGTTTTGCCTGGTCTTCCGCACTGATTGTTGGATTAAATCCTGTTGAATCCATTTCCATAAATATGAACTCCTTCTCTGACTAAGCAACTACATTAATATAGTAGTCACTGTCCTTTGTGTAATGCTGAGCAAGGTCTTCTTCAAGAGAAAAGCTTTCAGAAGAGCTGGAATAATCTGAATAAACTTTTCTTGAAAAAAACTCATTTGCTGACTGCTGTCCATGTCCCTGAGCAAAATTATTTGATGATGCATTATCATTCATTGCTAAAGTAATGTTTGCATTGTCAAATCCCTGCTGCTGGAAGGACTGCTTAAAGCTGTCAAGGTTCTGCTTGAAAGCTTCCATGGCCTCTTTACTTGATACAGTAATTACGCCGGTAATTGACTTATCGGATAATTGCAAATTAATCTTAACATTTCCTAAACTTTCAGGTTTCAAATTTAAGTTGATTGTTCCCTGATTGTTATCTTTAAGAATAATTGTTCCGGCCTTTACAAAATCTGGTACATTACTTCCAATCTGCTGTGTAAGCATCTGCTGGAATGTTGAACCACTCGCCTGTGCAGTTTGATCATTTGAAGCTAAAATATTTTGTGCACTTTGATTCTGCAAAGTATAAGTTACATCAATCTGATTGTCCCTTATCTGTACAATTTCGGCTTTAATATTTTTTGTAGATTCAAGTTCAAGTTTCTCTTCAGGAATTTCACTTCTCTGATCAACAATCTGAATAGCTTCATTGGCCTGCTGAACAGGAATATCTTCTGAAAGATTCAGTTTTTCTGACATATTTTCTTCAGAATTAAAATCAATATTTTCATCAAATATTTTCTGAATCTTAGAATCTGATTTTGAATCAACTTTTTTTGCGCTTGAATTAAATGTCTGCGAAATCTCAGGTTTTTCTGAAATTTCTTCATGTTCTTCAGAAATGACATTCTCAACAATAGAAGCAAGTTCCACATTTTCAAGATCAAGATTGTCTCCAGTACTTTTTTCTTCCTGATCAAATACTGAAGGATTCTGAGAAAAAAGTGTCTCTTCTGCTGCTGCATTAACTGACAATTCAGTTTTATCTGCAGATTCAAGAGATTCTTCTGCTACAGAATCAACATCAACCTTTTCTTCGAAAGACTGAATATAATTGTTAACTGCATAGTTTTCAGCTGCTGCAGTTTCATCCATTTCATCAGTCTTTGACTTAACATCCTTGTTGTTAATCCGGGAAGTTTCATCTGCTTTTACAGATTTTTTTTCATCCTTAGATTTTGCTTCCTCAGATTTTTTTGAAGAATTTGTTTTTGGTGATGAATCAACATCGTCTTTTACAGATTTTTCCCTGGAAATTTTAGATAAAATATCCTTAAAAGAATTTTGACCATTCTTTTCCGGAATAATCTGAGTCTGTGGAGTTTTAACGTCTTGCGAATTGGGTAAGTTTACTTTGTTTGCAACAAAATCCGCTGCTGGTGTTATCACGAGCAATACCTCCATTTTTTTTAGAAAACCAGATATTGCCCTAATACTTTAAGCCGGATTAATCCTCTTCAAGGGTAAATGGCTTGTTGACCATTTTACGGTTGATTTCAGCTGCCCTTTCAGGTGGCATAAGCGAAAGCCAGTAGGCTACAGTTGAAGAAGTTCCTAAAGCTGTGTGAATTTCATCAGCCTTACGGAATACATCAATAATCAACTGATCATCCATACCTACAAGGATATCCACAGCCTTTTTTGGCTGCATACCTTCAAGGTTCGCCACAATATCTTCGATGTTCCTGTTTATATCATCGTATTTTTGAACTTCATTGTTAAATGTTTTTTCTCTTTCATCTAAACTTTTTTCTAAATCTTCCAGCTGCTGGGCAATCTGAGCATTATTTTCCTCATTTTCCGCAATCTGAGACTCTCTTTTATCAAGTTCCTGAGAGCGTATGTCCAGAGCTAAAAGTCTTTTGGCCCATCGGTCATTATCAAGATCTGCAAGGGACAAATCTTCCGGAGACGAAGCTGAAACTGAGGTCTGTCTTTCCAGTTTAAGAATCTTATAAACCGGCTTAAAAAGTGACTTTGCCTGGATTACACCAAGATAGTCGAACCATAGTAGTCCTGCCAGAATCAAAATAATTATGAGAAGCAATAAAAGAAGTGATTTTCCAATTACTCTTGTGCGACGAGCCATTTTTTTCCTCTTATCCTATATATCGAGTGTACAACTAAGAGACTTTAGTTGTACAGGGATATATAAAGAATCTTATTTTTCAATCAAACCTGCAATGGCAGCACCTAAAGTGATGTCATTATCACGGCTTACGATTTCGTAATAGAGATTACGCTGTTTAACAAGAGTTTCTTCCAGGTAACCTTCAATTCTGCCAAAAACCTTATATGTTTTGTAGAAAGTAGTTCCATCACAGAGAAGACATACAGGTTCAGAAGCTTTATCACCTTTACCGCTTTTAATTACAAGAGCGGAAAGAATTGCTGCTGCAAGGCGGGCGGTTCTTTCTACAAGGGCATCCAGAAGCTGGAAGAGAGTTTCGTAATCATTTTCATCAGCAGAGTCCTTTGCCTTTGCTCCAAGGATGCTGTTTGTACTGTATGGAGCATGAAGGAATCTGTCTAATTCAATAAGTGTCATTCCATCAAGTTCCAGGAGGGAATTTGCAAACTTCTCAGAGAAAAGTCCCTCTTTTGCAGCACTTGTAATGATTTCATAAGCAACAGGTCCAAGATATGCACCTGAACATTCCTTTTCAATGACTGCAGTTCCCGGGTTTACGCTCTTTTTATCAAATGCAATGTCAAAATCAGAACGGATAACTTTTCCAAACTTACCGTTTTCACAAACAATAATCTGCTTTTTAAGGTTCTTGTATGCAGGATCTTCGCTCTGAATGTAGGCACCATTCATACCTGTTCCCAGAATAAAGCCGATATATGAAGAATACTTTTTGCCTTCATCCGGAGCAGCGGCACCGGCAAGTAAAGCAGCAACAGTATCATTAAGAAGTGTTACCTTAACATTTTTCTTCCAGCCATGTTCTGCAAGAGCTCTTGAAAGTTCTTTACCAATATGACAGCCTACAACTTCAGGAGCCTTTACTTCCTTTGTAAAACCAAGAAGGATTCCGTCGCCATCTTCAGTAATTGTCATTGGATAAGAGAAACAGAAACCTATATTTTCAGCTTTATCCTTAAGATGCTCCAGATTCTCTGCAAACTTATCAAAAAATTCCTTCTTTGAAAGTTCTTTATCAACTCCCGGCATCTTTGTTTTTTCCATAAAGTCGATT
>JAEEGH010003530.1_pt1 | contig 41048 bp, 32 predicted proteins | sample 9134181 | NCBI WGS metagenome assembly JAEEGH01 (sample SAMN16246544, study PRJNA631951) | gut metagenome | biome: gut microbiome; feature: rumen; material: DP-attached | host: Bos | place: Iran: Karaj | collected 2018-10 | reverse complement strand
GAGACGGAAATACCGTTCAGCTTACCCCGGACTATCGTTTTGAGATGCCGGAGAATGATGTAACGGTGCGTGTAGTATTCGTTAATTTGGAGGAGTATAAGCCTTTTAACCTTACCGCAAGCCAACTGAATCCGACTTCTGCGGTACTCATGTTTAATTGGGAGACGACGGAACCTGTACAACTGTTTGATTTTTACATCAGTCAGGGTGATGAAATAATATATAGCGGTATTATCTCATCGTCCTCAATCTGCGTTTCCACTATGGAGACACCTGTTCCCGGTTCATACCAATATACATGGGGCGTGCGTTCACGAGACGAAAGTGGAGATCCTATTGGCGAATGGGCTTATTCGGAAGCGGAAATGGTTATTGAGCAATCCACAGCGCAACTCCCCTTAATAGAGGGTGATGATTCTGCTTCCAAACCTGTAAAATTATTATGGCAAAACCGCTTATACATCCTTCGTGGAAATAAGATATACACCGTTCAGGGACAGGAAGTCAAGTGATCGGATAACCTATTGGCAATGAAAAGATTCCTTATTATATTAGTAGCCCTTATCCCGCTTTTTGCGGCGGCAGAACTCGTACAACCAGTGACGTGGAGCGGAGAAGCGGTAGGAGATAGTGTGCGGATAAAAGCAGCTATTGAACCCGGTTGGCACATGAATATCATCGAGTTCGGTGAACGCGAGTATGACGAGGAGTTCGCAGACTCGTTTGTCATTACGCTGGCCGCTAACGAGCTGACACCTATCCGTTTCAACGCTTGTGACGATAAGATGTGTACAGCGCCCGAGGTGTGGGAGTATCAAGTTGTAGGAGTGAACGAGTTAACGAATGAACGAGTTAGCGACACACGTTCTGTATGGCTCATCTTCCTATTAGGTCTTTTGGGCGGACTATTAGCCATCTTTACTCCTTGCGTGTGGCCGATCATTCCGATGACGGTAAGCTTCTTCTTGAAAAAAGGCGGCGGACTCAAAGATGCGGTATTATACGGACTAAGCATCATCGTGCTCTATGTGGGTTTGGGATTATTGGTGACCTTGCTCTTTGGTGCGTCCGCGCTGAATGACCTCAGTACCAACGCAATAGTAAATATCTTCTTCTTCCTTCTATTGGTTGTCTTTGCGCTGTCGTTCTTCGGACTCTTCGAGATAACGCTTCCGGACAGTTGGTCAACGGCTTTGGATAATAAGGCACGCAGTACCGGAGGCTTCCTGAGTATCTTACTCATGGCCTTCACGTTGGTCATCGTCTCGTTCTCCTGTACGGGACCGATCATAGGCACGCTGCTCGTGGAAGCAGCCGGCAAATCGCTCTTGGCACCCACGATGGGTATGTTGGGCTTTGCGATCGCCTTAGCATTGCCATTCTCGCTCTTTGCAATGTTCCCCGAATGGATGAAACAGGCACCCAAATCGGGTGATTGGATGACCTCCTTCAAAGTGACGCTTGCTTTCTTGGAACTGGCGCTCTCGCTTAAGTTCCTAAGCGTAGCGGATATGGCTTACGGCTGGGGCATCCTGCCTCGTTGGCTGTTCATCGCTATCTGGATTGCATGTTTCGCAGGCATCGGTATCTATCTGATTCGTAAGAGTTGGGTAGGGAAGACGATTGCGGTGGCTTCGTTTGCTTTTGCAATATACCTTGTTCCGGGACTCTGGGGTGCACCTGTCAAAGCGATTGCTGCTTTTGCACCTCCGATGGAGATCGAAGGTCGCGAGGTATTCAATGATTACGACGAAGGTCTTGCTTATGCTCGTCAGACCGGTAAACCCGTCATCGTTGACTTCACCGGATATGGCTGTGTGAACTGCCGTAAGATGGAAGCGTACGTGCTGGATGACGATAGTGTGAAGACCCGCTTGCAAAACTACGTCTTCATCGAACTGTTTGTGGATGACAAGCGCGACGGAATAGGCGATAAGAACAGTAAGATCCAGCGCGAGTTGTATGGCGCGAACGCCCAACCGTTCTACGTCCAACTCGATGCCTATGGACACCAAGTAGCGGAGCCGATGGCGTTTACCACCGACCCGCTCGAATTTGTAAATTGGCTAAAATACTAAATTTATGATAAATCACCAATCAAAAATCACCACGGCTTTGCCGATCGGCAGAAATCACAAATCCTACGACACGAAGCGTCCGCCGGAGAAAGAGATGATCTTCGGTATCCGCGCGGTGATGGAAGCCATCGATGCTGGCAAAGTACTGGATAAAGTGCTGGTACGCCGCGATATGAGTTCTGCCATCGGCAGAGAGTTGCTGATTAAGTTAGAGGGAACAGGAACGCAGATCCAACGTGTGCCGCTGGAGAAACTGAATCAGTTCACGGACAAGAACCACCAAGGCGTCATTGCTTTCCTGAGTCCGATAGAGTTCACTCCGGTGGACAGTTTGGTTCAGAGCCTCTATGATGAAGGCAAGACACCGCTGTTGATGATGCTAGACGGCGTGACCGATGTGCGCAATTTCGGAGCTATCGCTCGTACCTGCGTATGCGCAGGCGTACATGCACTCATTATCGGTACACGCGGAAGTGCGGCGATCAACGGCGATGCCGTCAAAGCATCAGCGGGTGCGTTACATTCCCTGCCTATTTGCAAGGTGGAGAACTTGCAGAACGCATTGACCTATCTCCGTGACAGCGGTTTAAGCATCGTAGCAGCTACCGAACACACCGATCGGAACTACACGGAAGTCGATATGACCGTGCCGACTTGTATCGTCATGGGGTCCGAAGAGAAGGGTATCTATGAAGAGAACCTCAAACTCTGTACGGATAAGGTGCGTTTGCCGATGACCGGCACGATCGAGTCACTCAATGTTTCTGTGGCAGCCGGTGTATTCATTTATGAAGCTATCCGCCAAAGAGGGTTATGACTGTTTTATACGAAGATAACCATATTATAGCCGTCAACAAGACCTGCAACGAGATCGTGCAGGGCGACAAGACGGGCGATACGCCGCTGAGTGAGATTGTCAAGGCTTATATCAAAGATAAGTACAACAAACCTGGCGAGGTCTTTCTTGGCGTAACTCATCGTTTGGATCGTCCTACGAGCGGGGTAGTGCTCTTTGCTCGAACCAGCAAAGCCCTCACTCGTCTCAATGAGATGTTTAAGTCCCATGAGCAGATCAAAAAGACCTATTGGGCTATCGTACAAGGCTGCCCTAAACAACCCGAAGCACGACTCGAAAACTGGCTGATTCGTAACGAGGCACAGAACAAAAGCTATATCGCTAAACCGCACGCAAATAATGCGAAGCAGGCTATTTTGGAATATAAAACCTTAGTTCGCGGCGAAAACTACACACTTTTAGAGGTTAATCTGGAGACCGGACGTCATCATCAGATACGCTGTCAATTGGCTGCAATCGGCTGTCCCGTGAAGGGCGATCTGAAATATGGAGCCAAACGCTCCAATCCCGATGGAGGCATTTGTCTGCATGCTCGAAAAATAGAATTTATTCACCCTGTAAGTAAGATACAACTATGTATTACAGCTCCCGTTCCAAACGATTCTTTGTGGCAGCAACTCTCTGCCTCTGTTCAGTAATTGCATCAGCGGCTGTGTTGCCGGACACCCTTCTTGCCTTCCCGGGCGCAGAAGGATTCGGTAAATATACCTCCGGAGGTCGCGGAGGTAAGGTGGTTTATGTCACTAGTCTGGCAGATGACGCTAATGGTGATACCGAAGGAACGCTCCGTTGGGCTATGAAACAGTATCCCGGCGAGCCGCTTACAGTATGCTTTGCCGTAACAGGTGAAATACGGCTCGTCAAGGATCTGCGTATCAACCGCAAGAACTACACGATAGCCGGTCAAACAGCGCCGGGAGTAGGAATAGTAATCACGCACAATAAGGTCAATTGTGGCGGTTCAGAGAATTTTATCATTCGTAATATACGCTTCCGCGTAGGAAACGAGACGGCCGGCGGAGACTTTTGCAAAGAGAACGCGTTCGGAGCGGAGAACAGTAGTAATTTCATCATCGACCACTGCGATTTTGGTTGGTCTGCAGAAGAGAACATCAACACCTTTGACGGGCATTTCTTTACAGTACAATACTGCCTGGTACACGAGGGATTATATAATTCCGGTCACCCCAAGGGCGCGCGCGGATACGGCTGCCAGTGGGGAGGTTCGCCTGCTTCCTATCATCATAACTTGTTAGCCCATAATAACGGCCGTTCATGCCGTTTTAACGGTGCGCGTAATAATGATCGCGTGGTGTATTTGGACTATATCAACAATGTGAATTTCAATTACTACGGCGGTAGTAGTGGTTGCCACGGAGGTGAGAATACCTGCGATGACAAGTATTATAACGGCAAGAACTCCGGGCATGAGGTGAATTTTGTCAATAACTACTATATCAAAGGACCGAATACAACGAACACACGTCTTTTCTTCGTGGCAGATGAGAAACGAAAGGATGGAGATCCAAGTAAGGGACCGAGCCAATGGTACGTAAATGGCAATATTTATGAAGGAGAACCCAATGCAACAACCAATAACTGGAGTGCGGTAACGATCAAGACTTATACCGAAGAGCAAGCACGCGTAGACACGCTTATCCGCACGAAGACGCCTTATTGGGACTGTAACGCCGACTCAACGGAGTTCTCGGGTTTGTATGATTTTGAGATGTACGCTTATGCCGTAGAACCTTTTGAGACGGCAGAACAAGCGCGGCAGAATGTCTTAGACACCGTAGGAGCATTCCCGCGTGACCACGTGGAGAAACGTATCATAGCTGAGACGCGCGATAACACCTACACCTATTCGGGGAGCAAAAGCAAAAAGAAGGGTATCATCGATACACCCGCTGACGCGGAAGGTTTCTATGACTATACCGTTGTAGCACCTTTGCAAGACACCGACCTCGACGGCATGCCTGACACTTGGGAAATCGCTAATGGCTGCGACCCGAATACACCGGATAACAACGTCCGCCATGCGAGCGGTTATACCATGCTCGAGATGTATCTGCACTACGCCATGACTCATAAAGCTCCCATGGACGATGGCTACCAAGAACCGCAAGGAATAGAAAGTACCAATTACCAACAACCAATCACCAATAAAATACTCCGCGACGGACAGATTTATATCCAACGCGGAGCAAAAACATACACCCTTCAGGGGCAACCTATAGAGGCAGGTAAATAACCTGTTTGGTCTCGAACCACTCGCCTTTAAACCAATTGCTGCAGGGGGTAACCTCTGCAGTTTTTATGTACGGAGCAATTTCTGCCTGTAAATCCCCGCCTTTAAGTACGACCAATCCGTTTGGTACGGCATTGCGATGCTTGTTGGAGATGTTTTTCTGCACTAACTTGACCAAATCGGGTAGGGGCATCACAGCACGAGAAACGACAAAATCGAACTTCTGCTTCTCTTCTTCTACGCGTTCTTGTTTGCATACCACATTGGTCAACCCTAACGCCTTCGCTACTTCTGTCGCTACCTTGATCTTCTTGCCGATCGAATCAATCAATAGGAACTGACATTCCGGAAACAGAATCGCCAACGGGATACCCGGGAAACCACCTCCTGTACCGACGTCCATGATGGTTGTACTCGGCTGAAAAGGCAGTAACTTAGCGATCGCCAAGGAGTGCAGCACATGATGCTCGTACAGATTATCTATGTCCTTACGCGAAATGACGTTGATCTTGCTGTTCCAATCGCGATAAAGTGCGTCAAGCTGAGCAAACTGCTCAGCCTGACGTTCTGTTAGTTTAAAATATTCAGAAATAATCATTATTCCGCCATGTTGGTGAATACGTTCTGAACGTCCTCGTCTTCCTCGATCTTGTCGATGAGTTTCTGTACGGACTCGCGTTGCTCGTCTGTCAGTTCCTTGGTGTCGTTCGGGATACGAACAAACTCCATGGATTGAATCTCGAAGCCGTTGTCCTCAAGGTACTTCTGCATCGAGACAGCTGCATCGAAATCCGAGTAGATAACGATCGTATTCTCTTCTTCGTCCACGCCAAGTTCTTCTACGCCGAAGTCAATCAACTCCAACTCCAACTCATCCAGATCGATGCCGTCCTTCATCGTCACAGTAAAGCATGCTTTACGATCGAAGAGGAACTGCAACGAACCCTGTGTGCCGAGTGTTCCGCCGAACTTGGTGAAGTAGGAGCGGATATTGGCTACTGTACGCATGTGGTTGTCGGTAGCGGTCTCCACGAAGATAGCAATACCGTGCGGACCGTATCCTTCGTAGTTGATCTCCTTATAACCCTCCGATGACTTATCGGTCGCTTTCTTGATGGCACGATCGATGTTATCCTTCGGCATGTTCTCGCGCTTGCATTGTTGAATCAAGGTGCGCAGACGCGGGTTAGAGTCCGGATCCGGTCCACCCTCGCGGGCAGCAATAGTGATTTCCTTACCTAATTTGGTAAATGTGCGGGACATATGTCCCCATCTTTTCAGTTTTGTCGCTTTGCGATATTCAAACGCTCTTCCCATTGTAATATGTTGTTTTAATTGTTATTTTCTTTATCGGGAGCATCTTCTACCGGTTGGGGATCAGCGTGGTCGAGGATGGTCTCAATATGTACTTCCTCGAAACTGATCTTGAACTCAACGCGGCGGTTCTTTGCACGACCGGCCTTGGTGTTGTTATCAGCAATCGGTTGATCTTGACCGTATCCGACAGCCGTCATGCGTCGGAAGTCAACACCCTTCTTGATCATATAATCCATTACAGCCTGAGCACGTTTTTCAGACAGGTTCTTGTTCGCCTCTGCATTACCGGTGTTATCTGTGTGACCCTGAACCTCAATGATATAATTGCTGTTCTCAATGAAGATATTAGCAATCTGGTCGAGGAGCGGGTAGGATTTCTTTTTGATAGTTGCCTTGCCGGTCTCAAACTCGATACCTTGCATTGCTTTTTGGAGCAATTGACGAACCTCACGTTTCAGTTCCGGACAACCCTTATTCTCTTTCAAACCAGGTACAGTCGGACACTCGTCTTTATAGTCAGGTACTCCATCTGCATCACTATCCAGCTCACAGCCCTTAGCGTCTACATGACCCCATGCTGCTTTCGGCGTGTTAGGACACTCGTCCATATAGTCAGCTACGCCGTCGCCGTCACTGTCGATCGGACAACCCTTGGCATCAACTTTTCCATAAGCCTCTTTCGGCGTACCCGGACACTCATCCAGATAATCAGCTACGCCGTCACCATCGGTATCCATCGGACAACCCTTGGCATCAACTTTACCATAAGCCTCTTTCGGTGTACCCGGACACTCGTCCATATAATCAGCGACACCGTCACCATCGGTATCCATTGGACAACCTACGCTATCCACCATACCGCGTGCGGCCTCCGGAGTGTTCGGACAACGATCCTTGTAGTCCTCAACACCATCACCGTCGGTATCTAATGCACAGCCAACGCTATCCACGAAACCGATTGCTGCTGCCGGCGTTCCCAGACAGTGGTCTAAGTAATCAGGTACACCATCGTGATCCTCGTCCAACGGACAACCGTTCTCGTCCACTTGTACACCACGCGGCGTATTCGGACACATATCGAGTTTGTCCCACACGCCGTCTTTATCTTTATCCTTGCGGTTGGAACCCCAGCAAATGGAGAAACCGAGCGCGAGATTAACCATCTTTGCCTTATAGGGCAGCACATACTTGTCGCTGTTCGGCAATTTAGCATAACTCGTCGGGATATAATCCATAGCAAGCGTAAGGTTGATTCCGTCGTACGGCATAAATCCGATACCGGCGCCAATATTGCTGTACTTGCCGTTGTTCATCAACGAGTAACTCACGGCAATATTAAACCAGTTGACCGGACGGAATGCTGCACCGAAAGTAACTTCTTCGTACAAACGCGCATTGTACAGACGAGTCGCAGAAACGACACCGATACCAACGCGATTGTCCCAGAAGTTAGCATCCAGACCAATGTTCAGACGGGCTGATGTCATGCGAGCAAAGCCTTTTTTCTGGCCATCTCCGAAACGAACACCGTTTAACATATTGATCAGGTTGTTCGTTACGGTGTCCATCAACATCTGGGTGTTGAAATTACCTTTCTCATCCTTATACTTGCTGTATTCGATATTTCCGGCTCCTTCAAACTTCACCTGAGAACTATCCAACGTACACTCGAAACGGGTAGCTTTCGTCCAATAGATGAAACCAAGATCGGTAATAGCTGCACTTACTTGCAGTTGCTCAATCGGCTTCCAGGTAAAACCGAGGTCAATAGCAGCACCGTAGCCCGAAGGAACGGCCATTTTCATCAGTTTCTTGGTATCAACCTTGCCATCCGTCTTGTAATCGATCAGCTTGTTGATATCGAATTTCTCAGCACTCGGATCTTTGCCGCTGATACCGTCATATATCTCTTTTCCGGTCTTGCCTCCTACGTATTGAGCCAGATAATCACCGTTAATCGGACCCGCTACATCAAGTTGCATCGTACCACCAATCTTCCACCATTCCGTATCGGCATACAGGTTGAGTTGCTTGTTGTTAAGACCGACATAAGCCGTTCCCAATAGCACTTTTAACTTACCACCGACTGTCCATTGGTCGTTGATCTTATGGCTGTATCCGCCTTCAATTTCGGTGTATATAGAGGCACCGGCTCCTAAACCCGAAAGGCCTACGATGTTTTGAGCACCGTTGCTCAAGTTCTTCATACCGCCGCCTAAAGCAAATTCATAGATAGACTTTGGCACGGTCGCTCCCATTTCGATGCGCTCATTGATACCAATCGTTAAGTACCCGTTATCTTTGATACGGAAACCCATGTTCAAGAAACCAATCGTCACGTCGCCGTTGAGATAGGTCATACTACGCAACTGCTTCAAGAACTTACTCTTGTCCGCATTCGGGTGGAGTGGAGTGATCGTATTGCCGGTAGCAGGGTCAATGAAGAAGATGTCACTCATTGTCAGCGAGTTGTCACCGATCCCAAACTGCGACCATCCAAGTGGAGTAAAGTTGATAAAACCTTGACTCACTGGTTGGAACGCCGGGTTGATCGTGTGACGCATCGGCGCGTTCTCCAAGAAGTAGAGTGTGGTTACTTGCTGTGCACTTGCACTAATGGTTAGCATCGCCACGAGGGCTGCGAGAATAAAACGTTTCGTTGTCATAATTCAGCCCTCCTTATTTATTTAAATTTAATACAATATCTGCTTGCGCTGTAAGTCCGATCTTCAGCGTGAGTCCGGTGTCTTCGGTTATCTTGGCCGTAAAGCCCTGCTTAGTATCGTACTCATCCTGAAGCGTTCTGTTTTCCAATTGTGCCGTATAAACAATGTTCTTTATTTTTGGCAGCATGTTCAACTTGTCTTTGGTCAACAGGACAGAGAATACAGTCTTTCCGTCACTTGTGCGTTGCCAGTTACCGCCGATATATTCATATTGCGGAGCAACGAACGTAAGCGAGTCCTCTGCAAAGAGTGTCAGCGGCTTACTCGGATCTTCCGGATTCATGATCGTATCGCCCTTCTCATCCAGACAGCGGAAGACGGCACGGATATCCAGCGGAATCGTGTTGTATGCTGTCATAAAGAGAGTAACATTCGTTGTCTTCATCGTGTCGATGATATCGTTCTTTTTTGTCAATGAGTCAATGCTGTATTGGCTCAGATTAACCTCACGAAGGGTGTCCGTATAATCCAGGTGCATGCCCTCGTCGAAGATCAACGGCAATGTAGTGTGCGTGTTTACGCGTACGGTCATATCCGGAATGACACGGATCTGCGGAGTCGTTTGAGCATTAAACTCAACGTTGAAGCGATAACCCAGTTGCTTTGGCACACCTTTGAACAAGCGATTGAGACGTCCGCCTTCAGGAGTCTTGTCAAAATGAACCCACATATTAGTCGTTGAATCGCCAATCGCACTACTCAACGGGAGGTATTCGTCGTCCTCAAAGTTAATCGTCTTAGTCTTCAATTCATTCGGACCGAATGCTGCGTCTGCACGCTCGTCTTTACTGTTGATGGTAAAGAGGTATGCATCGCGAATACGCAGCGCACCTGCGATTTTTGTCGTGATGTCAATGTCAACTCTCGGTTCTGAGAAAGGCAAACTTGCGCGAGTGAGGAACTCCAGCTCGTTCCAACCCTTTGATATGTCAATCGTTTTCTCATCGTGCATCTCATCCGAAGGTTCAAACATACCCCAGATAGCTTTGTAATCCAGGAATTGCACTTTCATGTTATAATTGAAACCGGAACCTTCTGGTACTTTTACACTTTCTCCTACTGGGATATTCACCGTAAAATCTACGGTAAATTTTACACTGTCCACTACATTGGTCAAGTATTCAATCAAAGAAGCCGGATGAAGGTTCTTCATCAGCACAATGCTGAAATCTCTCAAACGGGTATCGATGGAATCACCAAAGGCTGTATATTGTGTAAAGGCAGGATTCCCTTTTTCATAAACGAGCATAGAAGTCGAACCATTCATAGGATGAACGCGGTCGCCTAAGTTAAGCACGATACGCTGAACATGATTCCAATCCAAGGTCATCCCATTTTGAATGCTGATGGTTGATACGAAACTTGCCGAGTCAATCAACGCACTGTCCAAACGCTGTTTCCCGATAGAGTCAGGGTGGTTAATACCGTCCAACTTCAAAGTCAACGGGAAGGGAATGGTGATATCCGTGCCTGTACCGGGAATGTATTTGTTACCATCGGGGGCAGGCGCATAATTTAATGCTGCATACACATCGAGCAACGGCATTTTTACATCCGGAATATACTTCTTCAACTCAAACTTACTATAGTTACGAGTAATAGGGGTGTCCAACTTGAGCACAAAGACACCGTTCTCAACGAACAAGTGATCTACTTTTCCGTCACCGATGAAGTCACCGATCTTCATGTGTATGTTTCCGATAGGCAATACTAAGCCCATTTCTACTTCGGCTTTCTTGTCGATGTTACCCAAGTCAACGTCAGAATGACATCCGGCCAACATACAACCTGCCGTAATTGCAATCAATGCATAGAGATGCTTACATTTCATAATGAATAAATATAGTTTGTTTGTTATTTTTCACAATTTTGCGTGCAAAATTACAAAAAAAAATCTACATATGCAAACATTTTAGAATTTTTCTTGAAAATTATCGCAATATATAGATTTTCTCTGTTGCTCGTGTTACAGCCGTGTACAACCATCGAAGATACTCCCGCTTCTCTTCCGCTACCAATTCCGTCACGCCTTCATCCGTGAATCCCTTATCGATATACACGTGTTTCCACTGCCCGCCTTGCGCTTTGTGACACGTCACGCAGTATGCAAACCGCACCTGTAACGCATTGTAATAAGGGGAGTCATAAATTTTCTTGATCAACTCTTTCTTATTCCGTATCTCCGGATAATCCTCTGCAATGCGCGCAAACAACTCTTTCTGCAGCGTATAATTAGCCTCCGGATTGTCCGTCTTTAACGTATCTATCCAGATAAGTGCATCAATCTCCCAGTTGTAATCAATCGATCGCAACGAAGCCCTCGCAAACTCAAATCCGTATAATTCATGGCGGTTATATAGCCGCACGATCTCAAACATATCGCCGTTAGCTATAAACTCCAAATCCTCGTACTCCTGAGCCCAGAAATAGTTGTTCTTGGTTACCATCAGCCGATCGCCGTTCGACACATCCTCTTCCTTATACAGCACACGCGCTCGAACACCCCCGTTATACAGATTCGTCATCTTATTGCTCCGTGTGATAATAAGTGTCTCTTCTGCGCCTACTTCATGCCAACTATTCTCCAAATACTCAATCACCTCTTCACCAGGCACTTTGATTACATCGCGTCCATTGGGCGTCACTTGACACATTCCTTCTTCCCGTATCTGTGTAGCCTCACTCAATATGCCGCTGTCCAAGGCCTGTCGCGCAACTACCGCTAATCGAAACTCACTAACTGCTAATCCGTAACTATGCTGCATATAGGCGGCATCCAAGGCTGGACTCTGCGTGCTTCCTACCGGTGGTAATTGCGCATCATCGCCAACCAATAGCAAGCAGCATCCTTGACCGTTATACACATACCGAACCAAATCGTCCAGTAGACAACCGCTTCCAAAAGTGGCATTATCCCGATTGCCGCTTAACATCGAGGCCTCATCAACGATAAAAAGCGTGTTTTTATGCAAATTGTCGCTCAGCGAGAAGGCTTCGCTACCCAACTGATTCTGCCGGTATATCTTCTTATGAATTGTATAGGCCTGTTCTCCCGAATACTTACTCAATACCTTCGCTGCACGCCCGGTGGGAGCCAACAGCACGCATGGTTGCTTGAGTTTCTTTAATGCCCGTACCAACGCACTCATCACGCTCGTCTTACCTGTACCCGCGTATCCTCGCAAAATAAACGCTTTTCGCTCATCGCGGGACACCAAAAAGGCACCGAGCGCTTGAAATAACCCGGTCTTTTCCTCGTTTGGTTCAAACGGTAATTCCGCCTTAATACGTCCTATAATGAAGTCTTGAAGCATTTTTTTTGCGATTTATTTGCATATGTCAAAAAAAAGCAGTAATTTTGCAGCCGATTTAGGCAGGTGCTATACGACCAGCTCCCTCTAAACTCCCCCAGGACTTGACCGTAGCAAGGGTAGGAGGTTGTAGCGGTGCGATGTAGTTAGCCTGCCTTTTTTTGTGCCTACTCAACACGTTGACCGGCTAAATTATAGATATGCCCGTGACGAATGATCAGCACTTGCTCGCCTCGTATAACCTTACGAGGTTTTTCTGTCTCTTCTGTTTGAACATTCTCCACACTCTCCATCGGAGTCGGCATCGTATAAGCTTTCCATGCATTGGGAATACCATAACCGTAGCGATCGGAGCTGGGATGGGTGTAGTGATCCGATGAGCGGATAATACGTTCACGGATCTGCATCGCGTTCTCTTCCGGCAGAGCTGACCATAAAGCGGCCGCAAGACCGGCCAACAGCGGCGTCGCAAAACTGGTGCCGTTGGAGTAAGTGGGAAAACCATAAGGCGACATAACCGACGCCTGTACCCCTACCGCACACACGTCCGGTTTGATACGTCCGTCCGAGGATGGACCATAACTGGAGAAAGCTCCGATTGCACCTTCCACGTCCACCGCACCTACGGTGAGCACACTGTCCGCGTCTGCCGGCGCACTGATCGTGTGCCACTCTTTTTCTCCTTCGTTACCTGCCGCTACGCAGACCAGCATGCCTTTCCGCGCCGCGATAGTAGCCGCACGGCTCGCGCGCGTGGTCTTGCCATCCAGATCGGTAGTTTTGTCCAGCGTCCAGGCATCGTTGTCAAAGCGCGAATAGCCCAACGACACCGAGAATACATTCACACCCAACGAATCGGCTTTCTCAAGCGCCACCACCAGATTATCCATCTCTTTCGGACTCTCACGATTGTTCTCTACCTCCTCCGACCGCATGAGGTAGTAGTTCGCCTGCGGTGCTGCGCTGTTATACTCATCTGTAAGTGCAGAGATCGTACTCAAGCATTTCGTACCGTGATCGCCGGTCTCACCGTAGAAATCATCTGTATCGTCCGTAAAATCGAAGTGCCCTAACTCTTGCGTTTGCCGAAAACAAGGCATCGTATTGGCATTCAGAAAACCTCCGTCGCAAACGGTCATTAGGATGCCTTGTCCTTTAAATCCCGCTTGGTGTAAGGGGGGGAGATTGTATAGCTGGAGTTGCCCGTCTGTAGTATTCGACGTCTGTATTTCCGCTAATGTGGATGCCGCAGGCATCAGGCGTTTGCTCAGACCATAAATAGGCGCACTATCATCTCGCGTCATCTCTACATCGGTAACAAACGACAAAACTTGTACTTTTGCCGCTTTCACTTCGTCCATCTCACACGTCACGCCATTGAACCAACGACTCTGATGGTAGATCATCACACCCATCCGACGCAAACTGTCGATATACATCGGACTAACCGGATAATCCAATTCGTCTGTTTCAATGCCCCATTTCTGTCGTTGCTCCACGGCTCTCGGCGAGAGTTGCGGTGCAGTCTTTTCCGGCTTGTCCAGAAAAGAGACGAAATAGGCAAAAAGGAAGATCAGCGCAAGCATAATTGTACTACATTTTCTACGTGCTGCGTGTGCGGAAACATGTCCACCGGTTGCACTTTGGTCACCTTATATTTGGCATCCAGCAACGCCAAGTCCCGAGCCTGAGTAGCTGGATTACAACTGACATAAACAATTCGTCTTGGCGCGGCATTCAAGATCACATTCACTACATCTTCGTGCATTCCGGCACGCGGAGGATCCGTAATAATGACATCCGGACGACCATACTGCGCCACAAAATCATCATTTAAAATATCCTTCATGTCTCCTGCGAAGAAGAGCGTATTCTCGATTTTGTTAATCTTCGAATTAACTTTTGCATCCTCAATGGCCTCCGGCACATACTCAATACCGATTACTTGTTTGGCCTTTCTCGATACAAAATTGGCAATCGTTCCGGTGCCTGTATACAAGTCATAAACCAACTCATCGCCGGTCAATCCAGCAAACTCACGCGCTACTTTATATAACTCATAAGCCTGCTCCGTGTTGGTCTGATAGAACGACTTCGGTCCCACTTTAAACTGCAAGCCTTCCATCTCCTCCATAATATGGTCTTGACCAAAATACACCTTCACATCCAGATCGCCGATCGTGTCGTTGAACTTCAGATTCTCGACGTAGAGTAGGGCGATAATCTCCGGAAATTCTTGATGCAACCATTCCAACAATCCCATACACGCATCTGTAACTGGCTCTCCAAAAGAAATCACGAGCATCAATTCGCCCTTGTGATTGTTCCTCAATATCAGCGTCCTTACTTGCCCTTCGTGCGTGTGTTCGTTATAAAACGTGAGCCCGTGCGTGCGAGCGTACTCGCGCACGCCGTTGCGAATCCGATTGTTGATTTCCGGCATCAAATGGCATTCCTCGATGTCCAATACCTTATCAAAACAATTCGGGATATGAAAGCCGAGTCCGTACGAACTATCTACTTTATCCAACCCGCCGGCTGCCTCAATAACCTCCCATGGAAACCATTTGCGATCAGCACAAGTGAACTCCAACTTATTGCGGTATTCATACACATGCTTACTGCCCAAAATCGGACTAATCTCCGGCAACTCGATCTTACCGATCCGGGTCAGATTATCTACAATCTGTTGTTGCTTGTATTGTAACTGTGCCTCGTACGGCAGAATCTGCCATTTGCAACCGCCGCAAACGCCGAAATGTTTGCACCTCGCCTCGCATCGTACTTCACTTGGCTTCACCACGCGCAGCACTTTTGCCTCCATGAACGAGTGTTTCTTTTTGGTGACCTGCAGATCCACCACATCGCCCGGAACACAATTCGGCACGAAACAAACGAGGCCGTCTATACGTACCAACGCTTTGCCCTCAGCAGCCACGCCGGTGATCTCTACGTTCTCAATGATTGGTAAATTTTTCTTCTTGCCCATGATCTTATCTTTCTAACAGCCATTCAATAGAATGCCGATATATCTTATCAAACTCTTGTACAGCCTCCAATGGAAAACCGTAAAGCAACGTTCTATGCTCATAACCCACCGCTGCAGGACAGCGCATATCCTCATAGGTTGCCATGCGGATAGCATTCTTTTCTGCCTGTATGCCTTCCGGACAACACGTGAAAATCTGCACCTCATTCGGCTCCAAAACCAAATGATAGATGCGACGCCAGGAGGCAGCTATACGTCCGTTACGGGTTGCTTGTGCCGCATAATAACTTGCATGCATGGTGTTGCTTAACCATTTCGGATCGATCTTACTCACATGATCGCTACTCATCAGCACACGTCCGCCTTGACGAACATAAGCACTGATTTGTTCCCGCATCTTGTCTCGTAGCGGCTCTCTTTGTCTGCCGCAAACCACGTCTACGATCGCATAGGTGCTGTCAATCTGCGCCATTTGCTCGGTCGCACTCACATAACTGATTTGCATCTTATGCAACGCTTGTCCGTGCTGTACGGACCAGTTATGCGTGTTGCCGACAGTGATCTGTCCCGCATGGTCTCTGTAGCATGCACCCCATCCGCAGTTGTCGTCATTCTTCCATTCGTTAGCACGTCGGTAATCCCATTGTTGACCTATATAGGCGCAACTGAACCCGTCCTCACAGGCATAACTGCCCGGCACAATGCCAGCGAACGTGGAGTCGGCAAACCATTCCACACCGTACGTGTCATCAAAACCATCGATGATCAAAGCCGTCGGAGCATCCTCTTGTTCACTCAGATAGGCGCTGATCATCGGACTCGGCAAACTCAAACCTCCTTCATTGCCGGCAACGACATAGTAGTTGTATTGAACGCCGCGCTGGAGTTCCAACTGCAGTTGCGTCGATCCTTCCACCTGCTGAATGTCCCATTCTCCGTCATTGGCTTGCACATAAACCATATAATAGGAAGCTTTTGCGCTTGGCTCTAAACTGTCCGTCCGGGCTTCCCAGCGCAACAAACCGCTTTGATCGATCGCCAACTGCTGAACCGGCAGCGGTTGTACCGTCACATCGCGGCCGTTCAGATAACGCAGTATTCCCTTATACACCGCACGAGCCGCTGTGAAACGGAATTGCGGATCCAGACCATACCGCATATCTGCCATGTTTTTATGACTCAGCAACTCCAAGATAATACTCGGCACAACCGGCACACGTGTCTCGCAATAATTGGCCTCTTTCAACTGACGTCTTGGCCATTCCGGAGCGATCACACGCAGATCTTCCGTCACTTGCGTCTGGATATAATCCGCCAAATTACGGTTGACGCGTTCTCGGTCTCGGCCGTCGCGTAAGGTCGTTTGACCATCATCGTCTTTGGCGGTATAGATGACTAACGTGCCGATGATCGTACTGTCATTCCCGCTGTCTTGACCGTCTGTATGGAAGGCGATACACAAATCAACCGGCGCTTCCAAACTGTTTACCCACATCGCACGACATTTCATATCGTCCTTATACTCATTCCCCTCGTACAAATCCCAAAGCGTGGAATCCACACCTTGACTCTTCAACCAGTAGCGTGCACCTTCCGTCCATTGAGGCATACCGGATGCACCCAAAGCTTGTTGATCCAATCCCGCACGTGGGGACAACACGGTGGCACCCGCATTCTCCAGCATCTTGGTAATATTACGCACATACTCCTGGCTGTATAGATCTTCCACGGTTGTCCAGAGTGTTGCTCGCTGCCAGATCCATTCGTCGCGATCTCGGTTGAAATACAAGCCGTGACTCGGGTAGAGTACAATAGTGCGCTCTGTTAAGTCTTTAGACTTAGTCTCCCGGGAGCCGCCTTTTGCGCATTCCGTGATCAAACTCTCAATATCCGTCTGACCACTGTAGATAGTCACATTACCTTTCTCATGTCCCAAAGTCCAAAGACTCACTTTTCGCTTAATCTCGGCTACGTTTTCCGGTGTCCAACGAACATCGCGAAGTGTCAGATTGGTCTTCAGCGTCACCTGATTACCGTTAATACGCATCTGTTTGACGCGCACCGAAGGAGACCAGACATGCGAAAATCCCGTCCAAACCATCAACGAATCACCCAACTCACGCATGCCGATCTGTGCTTGTGCTACAGAACAAAAGAGTAGGGTGCAGAATAGAATAAGTACTTTGTACTTAGAAATCCTCATCACTCAAATCAGCGTTTGCTTTACGGTTCTTAAGCGTAGCCTCCTGATACGATTTCAACAAATCAGCGGACATCTTCTCCTGATAACCCTCAGAAATGTCATAATCCTTGGCCTCATTCTCTTTGAAAACCACACGCACTTTGATAATAGCGATACCTGCCTCCAATTTCTCGATCACTTCCGGCAATACTTCATACGACGTCTCCGTCCAATACTTGGTAATGGTAGCGCGACCGACTTTCTCTGTGTTCTTGTACTTCTTTACTTCGCTCCCTGCCGCACGGTTCAAACGAACAGCCTTTCCGTCCGCAAAACGAATAAGCACACGCGATGCGTCCGTAAACTCATTAAAATCATTCGTGTTTACGGTCTTTACAATCAGTAACGTCACATCTGCGCCATCCTTCTGCTCCTGACAGAAAGCGATCTGCGGCTTCAGATTCTTATTTACAGAACCGTCCACATGGATAAACTTACCGCGCTCTGCGGCATTCATACTCAGCGCCAGCATCAGCGCCATCATTACAGAAAATACCTTCTTCATACCTATATTTTTTTAGTGATTCTTTAGTTCTTATTTAGTTATTCTTTAGTTATTATTTGGTTATTGTTTTGTTCTTTACCTACCTTTAAGCCTCTGTTTACGGCCCTTACACGGTATCCGATAGACCTTAGCTGCTGCAACAACCCCTTCTCTCCACCCAGATAGATGGCGTTTAGCGTAATAAATGCCCCGCCTTCGCTCAGTATGGGTTTCAACCGTTTCGCCCATTCTACATTACGTTGTGCATACACTTTATAATCCGAAAATGAGATGGATGTCGTATTATTGGGTCCCTCTACCTGATACGCGATATCTGCCAAACGACCGTCTCGGTACATATCCCGAATCGTTCGTTCTTGCTTCACTTCGTTCTCCGGATACTCGATCACTTTCAACAATTCCTTACATTGCCAATGAAACGGTTCTCTGTCAAAAAGCATATACATTGTCTCGCCCACATTATCTAACCCGACAACTGGCATATTGCGTCCGACAGCAACGGCTTCGAAGAAATTCTCCATCGATTTCTCTTCATCATACCCGAGCCATTGACGCATCAATTCCGTCCGAAACATCTCCGTCAGATACGCCGGTTTCATCCTACACAATTGGTCTAAACCCATGCCTAAATTTATGCGAAGGCTATTGTTTATATATTCATACTCGCTTTCGCTGTAAAAATTAGTCAATTTAACTGAGTCGGGCAGAACGGCCGCCTGACGTAATGCAGCCAAAGCTTCATAGTCCTGCATCGCAAATTCTGTCACGACTTTACGGCATTTTCCAAAGCACTTAAACACATTCGGAATGGTGTCCAGAAACTGCATCTCAACCAACCGATTCGTGGCTAAAACATACGATTTGCTTCTCGCCCCGTTTCCGCTGATCTCATACAGAACTTGCGCCTCGGTGGAACAAAATCCAAAGCACAAAAGACAAACAACTGCTATGTATCTGAACGACTTCATTTAAATCTCGTTATCAAATTATACGCTTGATAAATACCTAATTCTCCTGCCTTACTCAAATCGGATAGCCCCTTTTCATTCTCGCCGATATATACATATGTCAGCCCTCTGTTATAATAGGCTTCCGCAAAATCACCATCTTGGGCGATCGCCTTCGTGTAATATGTGATAGCATCGTTATATTCCTTCTTGGCGCACAGGATATTGGCCTTATTATACAACGCAAAAGCAAAATCCGGCTGCATATGCAATACATGGTCATAATCGCGCAAAATCAACTCATAGTCGCCATCTGCCATCCGATAGCGCCAGTTAGCGCGGCAGAAGACTATAATCGGCTCTAATTCCCGGTTGGCTATCACAAGCGCCTTTGTGCAATCATCTACGGCACTCGCATAGTCCTTGATAATAGCGAACTCTATCGCGCGTGCCAGGTACAACTCCGCTGAAGGTGCCTCGTCCATCATCCGAGTCAAACGGTTGATGTTGGCAAAGTGATAATCAACCATCTCGGCGGAAAGCGTCAACTCCTGACAAGTGAACTTCAACGCCGCAGGGAGCGCCTCTCTCTTGTTTAACTTATCCACTAACGGATGGTAGTAGTTCGTACGTCGCAAACTTAGATCCTGACTATAATAGTTAAGAACTATATTCGGCTCATTCACTACGTCCTGATTGCGTTTCTGTACACTTCCTCTGGCTTGAGATTCGTATTTCTCTTCCTCTTCCGGAATGTCCGTTTGATTCTGCGCCGTAGAAGAAGAGAACTCCTTACGATGGTCTTTCTTCTGCGGCTGGGCATCCGCAATCAACAAATCGGTATTCGGTTGTGCCGCTTGTTGGGCTTGTATCTCATCCTTGCGTTGTTCCAACTCATAGGCTTGTTGCCGGTATTGATATGCCCCTTTACTGTCGCCTAACTTTGTCTTCGCTTGTGCGGCAAGGTAGTAGGCTGGCAGGAAATACGGATAACGTTCAATTAAGGCATCCATATCGCTTACAACAGCTTTCCATTGTTTGAGTTGCATCTCTACCAAACCGCGCTGATAACGCATCTCTGTGCGCTCTGCATCCAGACTAATCGCTGTATTCAAATCTTCCAACGCGTGGTTATAATCGCCTACTTCCTGACGCATCACGCCGCGGTTATAATAACAATCAGCATCCCGAGGCGCAATCTTCACGGCCTGATCATAGTCTGACAGCGCACCGCGATAATTATGCCGATGGTAATGAATGATACCGCGGTTGATATAATCACCTGCCCATTTGGAACCCAAGTTAATCGCTTGCGTCAGTTGTACATACGCCTCATCTTCCCGCTCTAACATCAGATTCGTTACACCCAAAGCCGACCACGCTGCCGGGTTGTTCTTATCGTACTTAGTCGCTTTTTCAAAAGCTTCCAACGCACAGAACGTATCTTTCTTTAACGAACAGATATGCCCTTTCTCAGACCAAACAGAAGCCGATTGCGGCTCTCGTTTTAACATCTGTTCAATATCCTCTAAAGCCTCGTCGTAGTGCTTCCTCTGCGCCCGCGTATCCGCGCGTAATAACATATAGGTGCGGTTCTCGGGAGAGAAACGTAAAGCCTCTGTATAATCCGCTTCTGCATCCTCTAAACGGTTCATTTGCCGGTAAATATAGCCTCGTGCATAATAGATACCGGGCGAGAAAGGATTCCGTTCTATGGCCGCATTACAGTCATTTAAAGCCCCTTGATAGTCCTCCAACTGAATCTTGGCAATCGCCCGATAAAAATAGGGCTCTGCTAAATATGGCTTCAGATGAATCACCTGGTTGAAATATTGAATAGACAGCACATAGTCCTCAAAATACAAGGCATTCCGACCAATCGCAGTAATACGATCGGTATTCAGTTGTGCTTCTGCCGGAACCAAAAACAACGACAAAAGTGCGAGGACTATTAACTTTTTACTCTTCACTATTCACCTTTATTGGCATCCTTCATTCGGATCGAACCATTTCGGTACGTCAAACTCTTCGGTCGGACTATATCCCAAATCCGGATCAGCCAGCACTTTCTGCATATACAACGCGCAGATAGGCAACGCCATCGACGCACCTTGTCCTTCTGCCATATTATCAAAATGTATGCCACGGTCCTCGCCGCCAACCCACGTTCCGCTGACCAGCGAAGGAGTAAAGCACATGAACCAACCGTCGGAGTTATTGTTCGTCGTACCCGTCTTACCGCCCATAGGCGCAGTAATACCGTATTTAAAGCGCGTACGGACACCTGTACCGTGATCCAGTACTTGACGAAGCATGTAAATCATCTTATAGGCCGTGGTCTCACTGATGATCTCGTGCGTTCTGGGCGTGAATGAACCGATTACATTGCCGTTATTATCCTCTATACGGGTGACATACAACGGCTCGGTACGGATTCCTTTGTTGGCAAAAGTCGTGTAGGCATCCACCATCTCTTCCACACTCACCTCGCATGGACCCAGACAGAGTGATACTACAGGATCGAGTTGGCCTTGAATACCGAATGAACGCATCATCTTAACGAGTTGTTCCGGGGTAAAGAGCGACATCAGATAAGCCGACATCCAGTTCGACGATTCCTTCAGTCCCCAGGTCAACGTTACCGTGTCGCCTTGGTACTTGTCGTGCGTGTCACGTGGTACATATCGTGTTCCGTCCGGCAGGATGAAGACTACCGAGTCATACACCCATGTCTCGCACGGCCACATACCTTCGTCCATGGCCAGGGTGTAGAGATATGGTTTGACCGTTGAACCCACTTGCCGGCGGCCCTTTGTCGCCATATCATACTGGAAATGCGCAAAATTAGGACCACCTACATAAGCTTTCACATGACCCGTATGCGGATCCATCGACATAAAACCGCACCGCAGATAACTCTTGAGCCATTTGATCGAGTCGTACGGACTAAGTACTGTGTCAATCATTCCTTTTTCATAATCGAAGACCTGCATCTCACGCGGGGTCATAAACGCCAGCTTGATAGAGTCCTGACTGTAACCGGCACGCTTCATATTCCGGTAGCGATCGGTCTGACGCATGGAGCGGTTCATGATACCGTCCACTTCTTCCTGTGTCAACTGTTTGGAGAAGGGCGCGTTCTTTTTACGCTTAAGTTCGCGGAAGAATGCTTTCTGTTGTGCCTGCATATGTTCGCTCACAGCCTCTTCCGCATAGCGCTGCATACGCGAGTCAATCGTTGTGTAGATCTTCAATCCGTCCTGATAAAGGTCGTACTTACTGCCGTCCGCTTTGCGATTCTTTTCGCAGAAACCGTACAGCGGGTTATTCTCCCACTGCCATAAATCCAATTGATACTGCTGTTTGTTCCACTCCGAATAATCACTCTCTACCGGCTCTTTGGCTGTCAGCACAACGCGCAGATACTCACGCAGATAAGGTGCGATACCTTGCTTGTGATCCACCGAACTGTAGTGCAGTTCCAGCGGTAGAGCCGCAATCGAATCATGAGTCGCTTCGTCGATATATCCGTATTTCTCCATTTGCCCTAATACCGTGTTGCGGCGGTTGGTGGCGCGCTCCGGATGACGAACGGGGTTGTACAAAGACGGGTTCTTACACATACCCACTAACATGGCAGCCTCTTCCAACTTAAGGTCTTTCGGTGTCGTGGAGAAATAGACCTGTGATGCCGTTTGGATTCCGACGGCATTATACAGAAAATCAAACTGATTCAGATACATCAGCAGAATTTCATCTTTGCTGTACAACCGCTCTAACTTGGTCGCAATGACCCATTCGATCGGTTTCTGCATCGCGCGCTCGAGTATATTGTTCGCGCGCGGAGACCATAACTGCTTAGCTAACTGTTGGGTCAACGTACTACCGCCGCCGGCACGACCTAACTTTAAGATTGCACGGAACATAGACTTGAAATCCACACCCGTATGGTCATAGAATCGAACATCCTCCGTGGCTACCAGCGCGTTTATAACGTTCGGAGACAGATCCGTATAATCTACGCCGATACGGTTCTCATAGCGGTAGTATCGTCCCAGCGACTGCATGTCGGCTGAGATGATCTCACTGGCAAACGTGTTTTTCGGATTCTGCAACTCCTCCAACGGGGGTAGGTATCCCAACGCGCCTTTGGTAATCAACCAAATAACGAGAAAAGCAACCAATAACCCTCCGAAGAAAATACTCCAGAACCAAATCAAAAATGGTTTGTACCAACTTTTTGTGTTCATATCATCAAATCTTCAATTATCCTGTTTAATATATGCAGCCCTTGCTGCGTGGCAACAATATGCCCGTCTTTTGTCTCCCGCAATAAACCGGTCTCTATATGCGCCTTGACATCTTTTTTTATTGCGTCTCGTGCAACCCCTTTATTCGTCCTCAACCCCAACATAATACGCTCATTGTAGATGTCGGTCTCACTCAATACCTCTTGCTCACGATGCGCCTTGCCGGACAAGTACGCTTCCAAATCATCTTTATTCCAACTCCTTATATTCCCCACATAACTGTGTGCTCCAGCGCCGATTCCCACATACGGCGTTCCGTCCCAATAGCGGCTGTTATGCTTCGCCTCGTAGCCCGGGATGGCAAAGTTACTCACCTCGTAATGCACAAACCCGGCTTCCTTCAAGCGCTTGCACAAATAGTCGTACATCGCGTTCTCTTCGTCCTCATCGATCGCCGTCAACTCTCCGGCTTCTACACGTTTTGTCAGCGCAGTCCCTTCTTCGTACATTAGCCCATAACACGATATATGCTGTATCTTCAGCTCCAATGCTGTCTCAATATCCGCTTTCCATTGTGACATGCTCTGTGTCGGCAGGGCATACATCAGATCAATGGAGATATTGTTAAATCCAGCCTCTTGTGCCATCTTCACGGCCTCTATTGCTTGCGCTGCGTTATGTCGTCTTCCGATCAATTGCAGCAGGTCGTCTTGAAAACTCTGTATCCCGATGGATAGTCGGTTAATACCCGCTTTTCGGATTGCCTGCAAGTACTCCTGCGTCGCATCGCCGGGATTCAGTTCCATCGTGATCTCTACCGCCTTATCCGTACCAACTGCCTCTAAAATCCGTCGTATATCCGCTGCATCTAATGTGCTGGGTGTACCTCCGCCGAGGTATATCGTCTTAATCTCTTCTACTTCATTCTTTCGCTCAGCAATCTCTTTCAAAACAGCTTCCACATATTCCTTCCTGCACTCCAAAAGGGTAGTGGAGAAGAAATCGCAATAGAGACATCTCTTCTTGCAAAACGGAATATGTACGTATAGCCCTGCCATTCGCTAATCTTTCTTCCAAAATACCGTTCCCTTCAATTCATCCGGCAAGTACTGCTGTTCTACCCAATGCCCAGGATAATCGTGCGGATACTTATAGCCGTCGGCATAACCTAATTCCTTCATCAGACTTGTCGGTGCATTGCGCAAATACAAGGGCACCGGAAGGTTTCCTGTCTCCCGTACTTTCTCCAGCGCGGCATCGATAGCCAGATAAGCCGAGTTATCTTTCTTGCAGGTCGCCAGATAAATAGTGGTTTCTGCAAGCGGAATACGTCCTTCCGGCCAACCGATTTTATTCACCACCTCAAAGCATGTGTTCGCCAGCAGCATCGCATTCGGATTCGCCAAACCGATATCTTCGCTGGCCAGAATCACCAACCGACGAGCAATGAACTTCGGATCTTCTCCGCCTTCTATCATCCGAGCCAACCAATAGATCGCCGCTTGCGGATCACTGCCGCGCACGGACTTGATAAATGCCGAGATGATATCGTAGTGCATCTCTCCGTCTTTGTCGTACGCCACCGGATTCTGCTGCAACTGCTTGGTCACCGTCTCATTGTCGATCACTTTGGCCCCGCTGTTGCTCACTAACTCAATGATATTGAGCAACTTACGGGCATCACCGCCGCTGTATCTCAGCAACGCTTCTGTATCTTTAATCTGCAGCCCGAGAGACTTGATATACTCATCTTTGGTCAGTACGCGGTTCAACAGTTCCATCAGATCGTCCTTATCCAGACTCTTCAGCACATACACCTGACAACGGCTGAGTAGGGGAGTGATCACTTCAAAAGACGGGTTCTCTGTCGTCGCACCGATCAGCGTGATCGTTCCTTCCTCTACTGCCCCGAGCAGACTGTCCTGCTGACTCTTACTGAACCGATGGATCTCGTCAATAAACAGGATCGGACTGCGGCTGTCTGCCGGCGCAAAGAGTCCGCTGTTCAGACTTGCGTTTCGTTTGGCTTTGTCAATGACATCCCTCACTTCCTTCACGCCACTTGTTACCGCACTCAGCGTATAGAACGGTCGCTGCAACTGATGGGCAATAATACGCGCCAACGTCGTTTTGCCGACTCCCGGAGGACCCCACAAGATAAAACTGGCGATATTACCGCTCTCGATCATCTGCCTCAGGATCGCTCCTTGTCCAACCAGATGTTTCTGACCTATGTACTCGTCCAAACTCTTTGGACGCATGCGTTCTGCTAATGGTAACATAGTAATTCTTTCGCTGTCTTTAATGCTGCTTCTGTCACGTTCTTACCGCTTACCATCGAAGCGATCTCTGTAATCCGCTCTTCCTTACTCAGTAAACTTATATGCGTCTCTGTGCGGGTTGCCGTATCGGCTTTATATACCTTATAATGCGTCTCCCCCAGGGCTGCAATCTGCGGCAAGTGGGTGATCGCAATAATCTGCCGATGTGTCGCCATCTCACGCATGATAGTCGCCATTTGGGTGGCTATATCGCCGCTTACACCGGTGTCTATCTCATCGAAGATAATGGTCGGAAGACCCTTTGTGCTGGCAATCAACGCCTTCACACACAGCATCAACCGGCTGATCTCACCACCGGACGCCACTTCACTCACATTCCTCAGACTTTGATTCAAGTTCGCTGCAAAGAGCATCTGAACCTCATCACAACCCTTCGGCGTGAAGTCCTCGGTTGCCATCATAGGAATCTCCACTTTGGCGTGAGCGACGCCCAAACGCGTCAGCCCGCTCACCAGCATCTCACATATATGCGGAATCACTTTCTTCCGGCTCTCTGTCAGTGCCTTGGCTGCTTTGGTCAATGCCGTTTTCTTGAGTTCTACCTCTTTCTGTGCTTGCTCGATATCAAAATCAAAACTATCCAAGCGATTCACCTGTTCCGCCAACTCATCACGCATGGCAATCAACTCCTCAATCGTTTCTGCACTGAACTTATGCTTCAACTCCTCCAATGCACCGATGCGCTCTTCCACCCATTCCAGACGTCGTGGATCCATCTCCAGACGATTCGCCATATGTTCCGCTTCCTGAGCAATATCCTGCAACTCAATGCGCGCACTATCGATTCGTTCTTGTAATTCCGGCGCTGCCTCATCCAACCGACATGCCCGCAAAGCCTCGATGGCACTGCCTTGCTCACCGCTCAATGCCGCAACTGCCGTCTCTAAAGCCGCACGGATCTCTTCGGCATGACTCAGACGATACTGCTCTTGCTCCAATTCCTCCAACTCACCTTCCTGCAGATTAGCCTCGTCCAACAACTGATATCGATATTGAATATAATCGGCATCCTGCTGACTCTTCTTGGCTAAAGCCTGCAACTTATGCAGTGCCTCCAACGCAGCTATATACGCCTCGTAATGCACACTGTAATCTGCTTGAAGCGCCTCGTTCTGTGCGATCGCGTCCAGTACCTCCAACTGGAAATCGGCGTTCTCGATCAGCAAGTTCGCGTGCTGCGAGTGGATGTCGATCAACTTGTTCGCCAGCACTTTGAGTTCCTGTAGCGTCACCACACTGTCATCCACGAACGAACGGCTCTTGCCGTTACTGTACAACTCGCGGCGAATGATACCCTCATCAAATTCCGCCTCGATGATACACTTGTCCTCGCCGTCCGTGATGGCTTTGCTGTCAGCGCGTGCACCGAGCACTAAAGCCAACGCACCCAGGATAATACTCTTACCGGCGCCGGTCTCACCGGTCAACACCGAGAAACCAGCTCCGAAATCTATATCCAAATGCTTGATCAGCGCGTAGTTCTGTATGTGTAAATGTTTAAGCATTAGTCGTTAATTCGATCGTACGTATTTTGTCTTGTGGCATCGATATCCATCAAGATATCATACACCGCCTTCTTCTCTTTATCCGTTCCTTTCTTGAAGATATCTACCAACTCATCAGCCTTGGCGTCCAGGAAAGTATTGATCACATAGGTCGCCGGACGAGCTCGATAGGCCTCTTTCAATACGGGCATGCCCTCCGCAATGCGTGCGCGGCCGTTCGTTACGTTAGCACTCATCTCATCCAGCCCCAGACGATGGTACTCGTAGTAATAATTGCGGTATTTCTTAAACGCCTCGTCCAAGAGGTTGTTGATCAGCGCATAGCGGTTGCGGTTGCTGTCAAAAGCTAACCATCCTTTCTGCTCCGTACCTTCCATGCTCGCACTCTGACAAGCCGTCACGATCTGCTCGCAGGCTTGGAAATAAGGTGTACCGCCTAAGCGTTGAAAACTGTCCTGGTCATGACCGATGATCAGATAGCAGTAATACGCCAACATCGCCGTGAGGTTCGTTGTGAACGTATGTTGCTGATACTCGATACGGTCGTACTCCTGATAGGTGAAATTGAAATTCCTATCCACGAAATTCAAGAGTGGAGTAGTGTACGTCGTGCCATAAACAGGTCGCCGGCTCTGCAAGGTCATCTCGCATAAATACAGGTTGTCCGCAGCCGACTTAACTATCAGTAACATGCTGCACTCAATGCGCTCCTGTTCGGCATAGGTCATGTTCGTCCAGCGGTTACTGTTCATGTACTCCTCGATGGTCGTTTTCAGCGTCTCATAGACCTGTTTATTCGAGCCTTCGATCGCATCGGAGTTAATCGTCACCGTGCATTTCAATTCCTGTGCGTTCGCTATTCCTACCGCACAGAGCATGCATGCTATGTAAAAAAACTTTCTCATTTGGATACAGAAACGATATTTCCGGTTTTCTCACTAAATACAATCTTCGGCAACTCTTTGCCGGTAAACCAACTCTTCGGCAGGGCTACATCTACGCCTAACTGCGCAACAGGCAACTCGCGGCTGGCCAACGTGCTGCCTTTATATACCACGCTCACGGCACAATTGCCCGGGATATTATACACGATTTGCGACAACTCGGCTTTTTTCGCTTTCGGATTAGCGTGACGAATGGTCTGCTGCTGACAAAGCATGTGAACAACAATCGTATCGGCATCTACATTATCGCCGTCCGTAAAACCGTTCTCGTCGCTGAAGAAAAGCAACTTATCGATATCGGAGGGCTCAACTAGCACACGCTTATGCTCTTTGCGAATATGTTTCTTGCCCACAAACAACTCCGTTAAGGCGCGTTCCTGATCGGCTAACTCCTCCAGCACTAACTCCATCGATCGTCCGTCTGCCGGGGCATGCTCTACCTCGCCGCTCAACAAGTACATACGCGTCTCGCGAAGATGGAAAATCTGCTTGGCAACCTCATTGGCTTGCGCAAGCGGGTTAGCAGCTTTCAGCACTTCTTCCGGTATAGGAGCCGTCTGCAATTTAGATGCAGGATGCTTGTGACATTTATGATCGTCTTCTTTCTTAACTTCCGATTTCTTCGGCTCAAAAGGTACGTTATAACCCGTCAACAAACCCTTGTCGTTGATTGTCAACAACATCGGAATGCCGCTCTCCGAACTCACTTTATGCGGACGCGTATAATCCGTTGAACTTGTCGCGCCGATGCGAACATCCTTCAATGTGCAAAGCGTAGCCGTCTCTTTTACAACGTCCGTCACGCCCAACAAATCTTCTGCATACGCGGCGTAGATACCGCGTTCCCGGGTCTCCACTATATACGTGAATTCCAAGTTAAAAGCGGTCTTCGGGCTGTAATAAACCAATGCCGCTTCGCCTTGTTCCAATACCTGTGCACTAACGGCACTCATCATCATCGCTCCAATGAGCAACAAAAAGAATCTTTTCATATATTCCAAATTTTCCAAGCTGCTTTAGCTTGTCCGTATAACATTCCTATTCCGTTCTGAATACTTGCTCCCTGCGCTTTGCCTTTTTTCAAGAACAGCGTCTCTTCCGGGTTGTACACGCAGTCAAACAATAAATGCCCTGCCGTTACTTGCTCGTACGGGATCGGCGGACAACTGTCCACGTCCGGTAACATGCCTAATGGCGTACAATTGACAATCACCGTGTGTGCTGCCATCACGTCCTTTGTCAAATCCTCATATCCCAACATTCCTGCTTTCGGTGTTCGACTGACAAGGGTAGGGGTAAGCCCTAATTGCTTCAAACCGTAACAAACGGCTTTCGAGGCACCGCCGGTTCCTAAAACCAAAGCCAGCTTGTCCTCTTTCCGCAACAAAGGCTGGATCGATTCCATGAATCCCAAACAGTCCGTGTTATAACCTACGCGCCGATGAACCACATTCACTGCTCCTACTTCCTTGGCCGTTTCGTCCAAACGATCCAGATACGGTATAATCTCCTGCTTGTAAGGCATCGTCACATTGAACCCGTCCAGCGAGTCCAACAAACGACCAATTTCCAATTTCAATTTTCCAATCGATACAGGGTACAACGAATACTCCGCCTCAATATGCTCACGCTCAAATTTCTCGGAGAAATATTTCGCCGAGAACGAGTGCAATAATGGAAATCCTATAATACCGAAGTGACGCATAATTTTCCTTTTTTTATCGTTGCCTGATGGGTCTTTGACGTGAAAATTTTACCCCCTTCACCCTTTTGCAACGCATCGTAAATCTTATCTATTTCCGCAAAATCATATCCGCGAAGTTCCTCGTAGAGCTTAGCAACCCCCGCTTCGCGTGTATTTTTGCCATCTAACATGTCAGCGTAGCCCTGCATGTGTTCTGCCGTTTGGGCCATGTGTTCGATCTCCGTTTTGCTGTATCCTTTCAACTGCTCACGGATCGCATTCCGGGTGATCGATGTGTCACTGTTTGTGCTGTCATTCACCCAACTCAGCCCGCGCTTATCCCGCAGATAATGCTCGATATAATCTCTCGTTGTACATAGTAGCGGGCGTACAATCGGTACACCTTCCGATGCCATCGGATTAGCGCTCTTGGGGCGCATTCCGGCAAGTCCACGCAGTCCGGCACCGCGTTTGAGGTTCAGCAACAAGGTCTCTGCCTGATCATTCTGATGGTGTGCCACAGCAACCGCTTGACATTGATGTTTCTCTGCCACCTGCTCAAACCACGCGTAACGTAATTCCCGGGCCGCCATTTCTACGCTCGCATTATGCGCTCGCGCGTAAGATAAGGTGTCAAAATTCTTTACCTCCAATGGCACCTTCCATTGAGCACATAGATCCTGCACAAAAGCGGCATCCCGATCACTCTCCGCGCCCCGCAGATGGAAATTGCAATGTGCTGCCACACAGGAAAAGCCTGCCCGTAACAACACATCGAGTAACGCCACGCTATCCGCACCGCCGCTTATCGCTACCAACACAGGTTTGTCCTTTTCCAACAATCCCCGCTGCCGAATATATGTCGAAACCCGCCTAAGCACCTAAACCTCTGTACTTCACACGTTTGGGTTCACAAGCCTCTTCTCCGAGGCGCATCTTCTTATTCTCCTCGTACTCCGAGTAACTGCCCTCAAACCAGAACACTTTCCCGTCGCCCTCATACGCCAGAATATGCGTACATATACGATCCAGGAACCAGCGATCGTGACTAATCACTACCGCACAACCGGCGAAGTTCTCCAGGCCTTCCTCCAGTGCCCGTAGTGTGTTCACGTCGATATCGTTCGTCGGCTCGTCCAGTAACAGCACGTTCGCCTCACTCTTCAGCGTCAGCGCCAGATGAAGTCTATTTCGTTCACCACCGGACAGTACTCCGCATTTTTTCTCTTGGTCTGCGCCGGTGAAATTAAACCGACTCAAATATGCCCGCGCATTGATCTCACGACCGGCTACACGAATGAACTCCGTACCACCGCTGATCTGCTCAAACACACTCTTGTTCGGATCGATATCCGTGTGTTGCTGATCAACGTATCCGATCTTCACCGTCTCGCCCACACTGAACGTACCCTTATCGGCTTTTTCCGTGCCGATGATCATTCGGAACAAAGTCGTCTTACCCGCTCCGTTCGGACCGATCACACCCACGATACCGTTAGGCGGTAACATAAAATTAAGATCCTCGAACAGCAGTCGATCTCCAAACGATTTGGCAACGCCCTCGGCGTTAATGACCTTATTACCAAGTCTCGGACCGTTCGGAATAAAGATCTCTAACTTCTCCTCGCGTTCCTTCTGTTCTTCGTTCAACATGCGGTCGTACGACTCCAAACGTGCTTTCTGTTTGGCGTGACGTGCCTTCGGCGCCATGCGGATCCATTCCAACTCGCGTTCGAGCGTCTTCCGACGTTTGCTGGCCTGTTTCTCTTCTTGCGCCATGCGGTTGGTCTTCTGCTCCAACCAACTCGAGTAATTGCCTTTCCAAGGAATACCTTCACCGCGGTCCAACTCCAGAATCCAACCGGCCACATTGTCCAAGAAATAACGATCGTGCGTGATACAGATCACCGTACCCGCATATTGTTGCAAGTGCTGCTCCAACCAATCAATACTCTCCGCGTCCAAATGGTTCGTCGGCTCGTCGAGCAACAGGACATCCGGTTGTTGTAACAGCAGTCTGCACAGCGCTACACGACGACGTTCTCCTCCCGAGAGGGTAGTGACACTAGCATCGTCCGGCGGGCAACGGAGCGCGTCTATGGCTCGATCCAGTTTCTGGTCGATATTCCATGCGTCGGCTGCATCTAACTTATCCTGCAACTCTGCCTGACGGGCCAGCAATTTATCGAAATCGGCGTCCGGCTCGGCAAAAGCGGCGTTGATATCATCGTACTCCTTGAGCATGTCCATGATCGGCTGCACACCTTCCTGAACCACCTCGCGCACGGTCTTGTTCGGATCGAGCTTCGGATCCTGCTCCAAGTAGCCTACGCTATATCCCGGTGACCAAACCACCTCGCCCTGGTATTCCTTTTCAATACCCGCGATGATCTTCAAAAGGGTTGATTTACCCGCACCATTCAGACCGATGATACCGATCTTAGCGCCATAGAAAAAACTCAGGTAGATATTTTTCAATACCTGTTTCTGCGGACCGAAACTCTTGTTCAAGCCCACCATCGAGAAAATAATCTTCTTATCGTCTGCCATACTCTGCGAATGTATAATCGTAGGGGTTATTCTCATCAGCGCTGTGTCGTTCTGCGCTCAATTGTTTCCATACTTTCGGATCGATCTCCGGGAAGAACGTATCCGCGTCCGGCCAACTATGATGAATATGTGTGATATAGAGTTTGTCCGCGCGCTCCATCATCTGCCGGTATACCATGCCGCCGCCGATCACAAAAGCTTCCTCCTCCGGGCTCACTTTTGCTTCCATCTCGTCCAACGAGTACACGGTTTCCGCGCCTTCAAAAGTCTTTCCCTGTACATCTGTCAGCACGATATTGCGCCTATTCGGCAGCGGGTGCTTAGGCAGCGACAAGAATGTCCGCTCACCCATCATCACCATATGCCCGCTCGTGATTTGTTTGAAATGCTTCAAGTCCGCCGGCATGTGACACAGCAAATCGCCTTTCTTTCCGATCGCATAATTCTCCGCGACCGCCACTATAATAGAAATCATAAATCTAAAATTTTAAATCTAAAATTAGACGGACACTTGTCCGGCTATGTGAGGATGCGGGTCGTATCCTTCTAAAGTGAAATCTTCGTATTGGAAGCCAAACAGGTCCTTTACCTCAGGGTTAATAATCATCTTCGGCAGCGGTCGGGGTTCACGGGTAAGTTGCAACTTCACCTGCTCCAGGTGGTTCAGGTAAATATGTGCGTCACCCAAAGTGTGTACAAAATCACCGCATTTCAAGCCCGTCACTTGCGCCATCATCTGCAGCAACAGCGCATAGCTGGCGATATTAAACGGAACACCAAGGAAAATATCCGCGCTCCGTTGATAGAGCTGCAGACTCAACTTTCCGTCCGCTACATAGAACTGGAACAAACAGTGACACGGTGGCAACGCCATCTTCTCCACTTCTGCCACGTTCCATGCACTCACCATCAAACGGCGACTATCGGGATTATTCTTGATCTGCTCCACGAGATTTTTGATCTGGTCGATATGTCCGCCGTTATAATCCGGCCAACTCCGCCATTGATGCCCGTAAACAGGACCCAACTCACCGTTCTCATCGGCCCATTCGTTCCAGATACGTACCCCATGATCCTGCAAGTACTTCACGTTCGTGTCGCCCTGCAAGAACCACAACAACTCATATATAATCGACTTCAGGTGCAGTTTCTTCGTGGTCAGCAACGGAAAACCGTCCTCCATCTTAAACCGCATCTGGTGACCGAAAACCGACATCGTTCCCGTGCCTGTCCGGTCGTGTTTCACGGTGCCTTCTTCCAGCACACGCTTGCATAAATCCAAATATTGTTGCATATCAATACAAATTATACGTTGTCTTAATCACCTTGAACTCCGTGCGACGGTTGATCTGGTTGCAAATCTCCTGCTTGTCCTCCGGCAGGCTTGTTATATATGCCTCGTCCAGCACTTGATCCACCGGAATCCACGAATACTGCTTATTGAGCGCTTTGTTGCAAACTACCGGCTTCGTCTTTCCGTATCCCACCGGCGTCAGACGTTCCGCTTCGATGCCTTGTTTGAGCAGGAAATCACAACAACTCTGCGCACGTTTCTGACTCAACTCATTGTTGAACTCGTCCGTACCCTTCATATCGGTGTGAGCACTCAACTCGATCGTGATATTCGGGTTGTCTTGTAGCAGTTTCACCAAGTGCAGCAATTCCGTTTCTGAAGCCTTCGTGGTCTCCCAACGACCGAACTCATAGAAGATATTTTCCATCTTCACCGGTCGCGAGATCGGGTTCAGCGCAAAATTCATCGTGTAGGTCTTGCTGTCCTTGAGGTTCAGCGTCGTCCATTGTTCCTTGGCGTTCAGATAGCCGCGAGCGGTGGCTAACATGACGTACTTGACATCTTTTTTCAATTTGATCTTATACGTTCCGTCTCGCCGTGCACTCACTTTACTGTTCGTGCCGTCCGATCCTACGATGCGCAGCTGAGCGTCCGAGAGTGGTGTGCCTTGGTCATCGGTCACGATACCTTCGGCGATAAACTCCATCTCCGGCAGTATAAACCGATAGATTTTGTCGAATCCTTTTTTGTCGCCTCGGTTGGAACTAAAGAATCCGTTCTGACTCTCGCCCTCAAACGTGATACCGAAATCATCGCCGGCACCGTTGAAAGGTGCTCCCAGATTGTAAATCACCCATACCACGCTGTCTTTAAACGTCGTGTCACGGGTAGCTTTGAAAAGATCGAGTCCACCGTATCCCGGGTGACCATTCGAGGCGAAATACAGCGTTCCGTCGGCATGTACGTACGGATACATCTCATCCGCGGCGGTGTTGATGCCTTTGCCGAGCGGTTGGGGATTCACCCACGCACCGTTATCCATCTCGGCGCACCAGATGTCCTTGCCTCCTTCGCCGCCGGGAGCGTCACTCACAAAGTACAAAGTATCGCCCGCAGGATTCAACGCCGGATGACCTACGGTAATTGAACTGTCCGCAAACAGTTTCTCTTCCTGCGGTTCACTCCATTCTCCGCTCGCCCGCTCGCTGCGGTAGATCTTAGCACCCAGATCCTTGCCGTTGATAGGCTTAGAGTAGGTGAACAGCATCATATGCCCGTCCTTGGTGAAACAACAAACACCCATCTCGGCAGTACCTGCCGCTTTACCGCCGGTCGAGTCATTCTCCTGCTGAGCATCTTCCGGGGCATCATACAATCCCTCCGCCAACGAGATGTCTTCCCATTCTCCGGCGGCGTTCTTGCGCGTCTGGTACAACTGGAACAGCTGCTGTCCGGTCACATTACTCGGCCGCTTCATCGTCTTCTTACCGCTCTTCTGCTTCTCCTGACGGTTACTCGTGAACATCAACGCGTCCGTATTATCTCCGATAAACATCGGCGCGAAGTTACTTGTGCGCTTCTGATTAAACTCCTTCGCTTCGCTAATCTTATATCGACTTGTCTCGCGTTTCCATTCGTCCATCTTCGAGCAAGCGTACTTACCGGCCAAGGCAACGTAGTTATCCGGGTGACTCTCCAGATACAGATCGTAATGTTTGGCAGCGTCTTTGTACTTACCCTGGTACTGCAGCACTTGCGCCGCATGGAGGTAGATCGTCGAGTCCTGCAACTGGTACTTGCAACGGATCGCACTCTGATAGCAGTTTGCCGCACGAGGGTTGTTAATCAACCGATAGCACTCGCCCTGCTTGTACGCCACGTAGCCTTTCAGCTGCTTGTCCGTCTTGGCAGAGATACGACTGTAACATGACTTGTAGATGTCCGCCGCGACATAGTACTCCCCGATAGCGAACTTTTTATCCGCCCGCTTCACACGCTTCTGAATACTGCATCCCGTCAGACACAGTACAGCCAATAGGATGTATAGATACTTAGTCGAGTTCATGTACTACGAGTCCGCTTCTCAGTTTCGGCTCAAACCACGTCGTTTTCGGCGGCATGATATTGCCCGAGTCGGCGATGTCGATGATCTGCTGCATCGTAACAGGGTAGAGTGCCAGTGCCACTTTCATCTCGCCGCTATCCACTCTCCGCTTTAACTCGCCGAGCCCGCGTATACCGCCGACGAAATCGATTCGCTTGTCGCTACGCAGATCCTTGATGCCCAAGATCTTATCCAATATCAAATTACTCGAGATTGTTACGTCGAGCACCCCGATAGGATCCGCATCATTGTACCGGCCTGCTTTCGCCGTCAAACTATACCATTTCCCGCCCAGATACAGGCTGAAATTATGCAGTTTATTCGGCTTATAGATCTCCGAGCCTTTGTCTTCTATCTCGAAATCTTCTGCCAACTTAGCCAAGAATTCCTCCTCGCTAAGCCCGTTCAGATCCTTCACTACGCGGTTGTAGTCGATGATGTTGAGTTGATTGTCCGGGAAACAAACCGCCAAGAAATAATTAAACTCGGCATCCTTATTGCCCGTCGCTTTCTGCTTCTCAGCGCCAACGCCGGCAGCAGCTGCGGATCGATGATGCCCGTCCGCGATGTACATCGCCGGAATCTCAGCAAAGATCTCCGTGATTTGAGCGATCGTCTTTTGGTCGTTGATCACCCAGAAAGTATGCCTGAATCCTTCCGGCGCCGCCACGAAATCATACTCGGGCGCAGCCTTGCATACCTCTGCTACGATCTTATCCAGGTCGTCGCGGTGAGGGTAGGCAAAGAAAACCGGCTCCATGTTGGCGTTCAGTGTCCGCACATGTTTCATTCGGTCTTCTTCCTTGTCCCGGCGTGTCAACTCGTGCTTCTTGATGCGACCCTCCAGATAATCATCTACCCACGCGCCGACAACCAACCCGTATTGGGTCTTCTCCTTGCCGCCGGACAAAGGATTGTCCGCAAGGATAGTCTGCGCATAAACGTAGTATTTCTCCGTCTGATCCTGAACGAGCCAGCCTTTCAACTTAAAACGCTGGTACTGCTGCTTGGCCTCACCGTACACCCGCGGATCGTGTTCGTCCGTTCCTGGCATAAAATTGATCTCCGGCTTGATGATATGATACAAACTCATCTCATTGCCCGCCGCTTCTTTCCGTGCCTCTTCACTGTTCAGCACGTCGTACGGCCGACTACTCACCTGCGTCACCAACTCCTTCGGTGGCCTTATTCCCTTAAAAGGTTTGATTCTCATAAGAAATTATTTTTTGATTTCCGGAGCTTTTTCTGCACCCATGGAGCAGGTACCGTTAAACATTGCACCCGGCTCAACGATCAAAGTCTTTGTGTGTACATCGCCCACGATCTTACCGCTCGTACGCAGACTCAACTGCTGGCTGCAATTGATCTTGCCTTCCATCAAACCCATGATCTCTGCATTCGCGCAACTAACCGTACCTTTGATCTTACCGGCCTCACCGATAACGACCTTACCCGTACAGTTCAGATCACCCTCGATCAAACCGTCCACACGAAAATCACTGTCTGCCGTGATGTTACCCACGATCTTACTTCCTGCGGTCAACGCATTGAACATCAAACCGCTCTGTTGTTTCTCATTTGCCATAATTCCTATATATTTTTAATTAACATTCGTACACATTTGGCCATAATAACCAAAATCGGGCGCAAAGGTACAAAAAAAAATTGACATACACAAGAGTGTATGCCATTTTTTGATGAGATTTATCGTTTTTAACGCGCTACGAGTTCGTTGACTTTCTTCTGTGCGGCCTTTTGGAGCTTGATGCAGAAGTAGATGAGTGCGAAGAAACAGATACCTCCTGCGACGGGATCGACCGAGCCGCTCATGGCTAAGGAATCATAGACGCCATGCGCCAAAACGGGCATTAAGAAGATCTTGGCGGCAGTCTTTGGGGAGTGATCCACAAAGTGATAAATCGCGTAATAGTAGCCCATTATGATGGCGAAAGCATAGTGTCCGGGAACGGCCAGAAGAGCACGCATAACCGCGACGGAAGCCCATCCTTCTCCGCTGGAGAGGACATAACCGACGTTCTCTATCGCGGCAAAGCCGAGTCCGACACAAACGGCATAAACGATGCCGTCAAAATGCTCGTCAAAATACGGGTTTTTGCGGAGGATGAGCCACAAAGCCAGAAGTTTGGCTGCCTCTTCGGGAACGGCTGCCACCAAGAAGGCTTCAACGGTGGTACCGAAGAGCGTGGTGGGTTCGCCACCGGCAAAGAGCCAATGCATGACAGAGCTCTCCACGTAAGCGACAGGAATACAGATGATTACACCGGCTAAAAGGGCGCGAAAAAGCCATTGGAAGGGCTCGGGTTGAGCATCTTTGCGCCAGATGTAAAGGAAGAGTAACAATGCGGGCAACAGCGCCGCGGCAAGCATGAGATACATAGTGGAATGGATTAGTTTTTGAGTTCCTGATAGATCATTGCCCGGACGAAGTTGTCGAAGCGGTAATATTTGCGCGGTTTACCGTCTTTTCCGAGCGGGGATTGAGGATCGGATTCACCCTCCAGTTGCGCCATAAAACGCTGTTTGTACTGCGCCACTTTTTCGCGCTCTTCGGGAGTTGCCGAATCAGGATTTTTGAAGGCTTTCATTAAGGCTGTAGTACGTTTAGCCGCCTCTCCAAAGTGCTGTAAATGCGCAAGTTCCGCGCCTTTTGGAGGATTGTACGTATAGTTTCTTTTGCGCACCTGATAATACGTTTCACTAGCGCACTCTCTGGTGAGTTGTCCGTCAGGCGTGCGGAGATGTTTTCTGCGTACAATGAGTTCGTGTTTGCTGTCGAACGCACCTAGTACGTCGTCAATGCCAGCTGAGAATTCAATTTTTGCCATTTTTCGATATGTTTTGGGTTAAATTTTTTGTCAATTTGGTGTTTTAGGATACCAAAATAACCTACTAATCACCTACTAATCACCTACTAATCACCTACTAGTATCCTACTAATATCGGACTAAAAGTACCTAAATTGGTTGCAAAGGTACAACAAAAATTTGGGATTTGCAAATTTTCGGGGACGAAAAATGAAAGAAAAATGGATTTTTTGTTAAAAAAGAGATCCGGACGAGCAAAAAATGACCAACCGAAGCGGACGGGAATCGTCGTCTGCTGTTTTGAATTGCAGGAGTACCGGATCGTCGGGTTTAGGAAGGCGTACACCGACTAATTCCGTCCATGGGGACAGTCTGTCAGCCGCTTTACGTCTGCGTTGAATAGAACGTGTGGAGTCATTTTTACGCTTATGGCTCACGTTCGGCCGGAAGTGTTCTATGATACGTAGTTGTTCCGCCAGTACGATCTGCTCAGCAGAGGCTACGAAGAGTGCTTCTTTGGATATCCGGCTGCAGTATTCGGCAAAACGTGTACGGTCAGATTTGTTCATTCCAAGAGCGATGCTCTTGTATCTATCCGGTGCGTCTTTGAACATCAACTTTTTCCAGAGCGGGCACTCAATTTCTTCTGAGATATAATACGGTTGTTCAGCCGGCACGTAGAAAAAACGCAGTTTCTTACCTTGGATACGAACAGAACGGGTCAATGGCGGTTCTTCCGAGATCGGTTGTAGCATGGGATCGTTCGGTAAGGTTAATGCGACACGAAAACCAATATATTCGGTGGCAGTCTCGGGTAGATGCCAACGACGTACGGAGAGGTGGCTGTTCGCGATACACTCATCGTAACAACCGCCCCGTACAATGCGGTAACGGCCTGTGTCGGCGCCGCACGGATCGGGCTGTGTGCTGAGCGTATAAGGACCATAGATGTCCCGGCACCATTCCGACACATTACCGGTCATGTCGTAAAGGCCTAATTCGTTCGGGTGTTTGCGACCAACCGGGTGTTTCCAATTGCCGGAACAGGGATAGATCCAACCGACGCTATCCGCCTCATTCCCACCGGCAAAACGGGACTTCTTGCTCTTCGCTCCACCTCTTGCCGCATATTCCCACTCTGCCTCTGTCGGCAGACGGAAAGGCAAGCCTGTGATGCTATCCAACCTCCGCACAAACTCCTGACAATCGAGCCAAGAGACGTACGAGACGGGCACTGTCGGATAGCCTTTCGGGTTGATAATCTCCCGCTCGGGCATTACCGCGCGCCAGAGTTGTACGGTCACTTCGGTGGTTGCCATGTAAAAAGGAGAAAGGAAAACCAGATGAGCCGGTTTGTCGGTATAGAGATCTCTATCTGTCTGATCGAGTGTAGCGCCCATCATAAACGAACCTCCTTCCACGCGCTGCATGGTAAAGTTGACACCGTTGATGCCGATTTCCAAGCGTTGCAATGAATCAGGTACAACCGGCTTATGTTTCCGCGCAAACAGCGGCAACACAAGGCATAACAACCCGATTAGTATGATGCTTTTTCGACACACGCTTTATTGGTAACAAATTGTGTGCCAAAAATGAGCGGGCAATAGAATAGTATTGCCCTAAAATGGACAAAGGTTTTTTTTGAACCCGCGTATAACTGCGGGAAAAGAACGAAGGAATCAAAAAAGGAGCAAGTCGGATGAAGTGTATTATTTATGGCTTTTCTTGTTAGTCTTTTTTGAGGATGCCGGTTGTGCTGTCAGACGGAAGTTGACCGGAACGGTATATTTGACGCGTACCGGTTTACCTTTCATCATTCCCGGGATCCAATTAGGCATTGAACGAATCACGCGTATAGCCTCCTTGTCGAGTGAAGGATCTCCACCGGAACGAACAATGACCACATCGGTAATGGAGCCATCTTTGTTGACAACAAACTGCACGACAGAGGTACCTTGGATACCATTTTCTATGGCTATCGACGGGTACTTTACGTTGGCGCTTAAAAAGTTAAATAAGGCCGTTTGACCGCCCGGAAATTCAGGCATTTTCTCAACCACCGCCAACACCTGCTCATCAGCTCCCTCGCCGATAATTTCGTCAGGTTGTCTGGTCGGCGGAGTTTGAATTTTGAAGATAACAGGTACAAAATATCGGGTACGTACCGGCTGATCGGCTATCATTCCGGGCTTCCACTGTGTCATTGTTGCAATAACGCGAGCGGCTTCGTTATCCAACCATTCGTTTTTTGCAGAGCGAACCACTTTAATATTGCTAAGACTGCCGTCTTTTTCTATGACAAACTCGCAATATACCTTTCCTTGTGCA
>JAEEGH010003528.1_pt1 | contig 41059 bp, 31 predicted proteins | sample 9134181 | NCBI WGS metagenome assembly JAEEGH01 (sample SAMN16246544, study PRJNA631951) | gut metagenome | biome: gut microbiome; feature: rumen; material: DP-attached | host: Bos | place: Iran: Karaj | collected 2018-10 | reverse complement strand
CCCTGACGCAGGCGGCTAGCGAAGGCCACGTTGGCGCCCAGATCGCGCTCGAAACCTTCTGCTACAAGCTGACCCGCGAAATCGGCGGCATCGCCATGGCACTCCCGCGCATCGACGCGCTCGTGTTCACCGGCGGCATCGGCGAGAACAGCCGCGTGGTCCGCAAGACAGTAATGGAAAACCTCGCCCTGCTCGGCTACCAGATTGACGATGCCCGCAACGAGGACAACGGCAAGAACTCCGGCCACATCATCAGCAAGGACGGCACGCCGACCGCGATGGTCGTCGCGACGAACGAGGAACTCCTCATCGCCCTCGATACCGAAGCGCTGGTGAAGTAATAAGCGTCATCCTGAGGCGCAAAGCGCCGAAGGATCCAGACCTGATATTACAAGAAAAGCCCCGCAATCGCGGGGCTTTTTTGATTAATAGTTGTCCATGAAATCACAATACATAAAAAAAATATAGATTAACAGAGAATACAAATCATTATCATTCAAAATGCTTCATCTAGAATAAGGATTAGAGTATGTCTAATAAAATGGCCATCAAATTTCTTGGTGCTACCGGTACCGTCACCGGCTCCTGCACACTTATTACTTTTGAAAATGAATTTGGCAAATATCTCTATCTTGTAGATGCCGGTGTTTATCAAGACGAAATCGTCCCCCAAAACGCATACGACTCCATTAGAGAACTAGCTCCCAATATTCAAAAGATATTCATAACCCATGCGCATCTCGACCATATCGGCCTTATTCCAAAACTTATAGAATGGGGGTTCAAGGGCAACGTCTGCTGCACAAAAGCAACCATGGAACTCTTCTATCCAATGCTGAAAGACGCCTTACGCCTTGAAGGTTGGGCGTCTATCGACATTGACCGACTTCTCAATAAAATAAACTACTTTGTTTTTGATGGGAAGGAAGATTTTCAATGGGGACGGAAACTTTTCCCTGTTACAAAGGATTTGCAGGTAGGCCTTCTGCGTTCCGGGCATATCCTTGGTTCCTGTTCCTATTATTTTAGATGGGTTGCCGACGAGACAAAGGAAGACGAAAGCAAGTATAAAATCATTCACTTTTCCGGCGATATTGGCCCTGTTCGCGAAGGAGAATGCCAAGGACTATTGGCAAAAAGTTTCGCTCACCCTTATTATGGCGCGCAAAACTGCTATATGGTGGTCGAATCTACGTATGGCAATAGAACTCGCGATAAAGGGGACCTCTTTGAAGAGAGAATTAACAAACTTTACAACATTTTCAAGAAACATCAGAATGGCACTGTAGTTATTCCTGCATTCGCTCTCAATCGCGCTCAAGAAATTCTTTTCGATCTATCTTATATTGCAAAAACAGGAATTCTTGACATCGACCCTTTCAAACTGGTCCCAGATATTAAAAACAATAAAGACCTAACTACTAAGCCACTATCACTTTTAATAAAATTTACTGATGGTTCAAAGACCAACGAGTATCTTGAAATCGCCAAAATGGCCCAGACCAATTTGAAGCTTACTAATCCAGAATTAGCTCAGAAAAAAGCAACGCCAAATTCAAGCCTTCCGCCTATCGGTGATATGGATATAAAAAAATTTTTGAAAAAAGTTCGGTTCAAAGACATTGACCAAAAACTTGCTCAAAAATTAGTAGATATCGGAAATGAAACTCGACTAGTTAAATTCAAGCTACGCATTGAATCTCCGTTAATACACTTCGTAAATCAGGTATTCAGGAACAATCTTTTCGATTCCTATATGACAAGTTCCAATGAAGTGAAAATGAAATATCTTCCAGATATCTTCTTTGAAAAATTCAGTGCACTTGACAAGGAACCCGATTTTGAATTGAGCCCTATTACCAAGGACGATTCCATCGGTACCGTTTGCAAAAAAATCAATTCCGTCAAAAAAATTGTCGGATCCGTTCTTCCCGCTTGCAGCCAAAAAGATATTTCCCCTGAATTTAAATTTGACAGTTCCACGAAAGTAATCGTTACATCTTCCGGTATGTGCGAAAATGGGAGAATATTGGACATTCTTCCAGAAATCGTCAGCAATCCTGATAACTGCATCATCATCACTGGATACCAGGCGCCCAAAACCAATGGCAACAGATTGCTTCAACTTAAAAACATGAGTGAAGATGAGCTCTATAACAATCATCTCAGCAACGTCTCAAGAGTTGATGAAAACAGCATCCGGTCAACTATCCGCTTTGCCGAAATTAATTGCGAAATAGAAGATTTGAGTAAATACTACAGCGGCCATGCAGATCAAGAGCAACTTGTAGAATATGTTCACGGAATTAAGCAAGAAGACGACACTTATGCCCTTGAAAACAGGTGGCCTACCACTGTATTCCTAAATCATGGTACAGACGAGTCTAGAAACGATCTCAAAGAAAAGATTGAAGCTAAAAACTTGGAAATGAACCATAAGATTGAAGTGGTAATACCATCATTGAATAGCGAATATATCCTATAAAAAATCCCCGCCTGCGCGGGGATGACAATGATGGTCTGGATCCTTTGCGGTCTATGACCGCTCTGGATGACACACAGTGTGCGTTACTTGATGGTCCAGGCCTGCTTGTTGACCTGGAGGATCTTGCGGCCCTGCACCTTCGCGGCGGCGTTACGCACGTCGGCCTCGCTCACCGGGAGCCTGTGCTGCCACATCACGCGCCCCTGCATGTCGAAGATGGCCACAGAGCCCTGCTCGGCGCGGATGGCGCCCTGCCAGTTCATCTTCGCGGCGGTCGCCACCTGCGGAATCGGCGTGTTGTCGACCAGGAATACGAACTTCACCGGAGCATTCGCAGAGTTGCCGTACTCGTCGGTCGCCGTCACCTGCATCTTGTACGGAACATTGTCCTGCAGGGCGAGCCTTTCCTCGAGAAGCGTGATGTACAGGCTATCGCCCACGACTTCCGCTTTCAGATAGCTGTTGGCTTCGGAAACCTTCATGGTCAGCACGGAGTCGTCCACGTCCTCGAAGAGGTCAAACACATAGTAAGCCTTGAGCCAACCGGCCCTCGGAACATACACCGTATCTACAATATGGCGGCGTTCCGGCCTGTCGTTGACGCACTCGACTTCCACCGGAATCTTGAGAGTGGTCGAGTTCTTGCTTGCATCCGTCGCGGTCACGTTCACGGAAGCAATTCCGCAGGTGTTCTTCCTGGACTTGATAGTCATCCTTGCAGTTGTCAGGACCACATCCAGGATGCTGTCGGGGTTGGAAACCGTCAGGTTGAAATTCTCGCCTTCGGGATCGACGAACCAATTCTTCATGTCGGCCACCGTAAACGAATACTGGCTGCCAAAGTCTTCCTGGATTCCGTTCAGGCGCTTTGCGATGGAATCGAGCGTGCCTGCGACAACCTGCGGGGCGCGGTTCCTGTAGGCGACTTCCAGCGTCACCGTAGCGACATTCGATGTGTCGCCTTCGGCGTTGACAACAAAGTATTCGAAGGTATCTTCGCCCTCGTAGGCGCCCACCTCATAGGTGAAGGAACCGTTGGTCGCGAGCTTGACCGTGCCATGCGTAGCCTCGGTCGCGAGGTAAGCCTTCAGGGTGGACTCGCCATCGGGGTTCAGGTCGTTCTTGAGCACGCCCTTCGCAGCGGAGATGGAGGTCGTGGAATCCTGGAGCACGGAGTAGGTGTCGTCCACCGCCTTGGGCTTGTCAGCAACCGGGTTGATTGTCACGGGGATGCTGATGCCGACGGAATCCTTTCCATCAATCGTGAACAGCTTGATTACATCGGAGCCGTTCGCATTGGGCACCGCGATCAAGGAAATGACATAGTTCGTAGTAGTCATGTCCAGCATCACGTCGACAAGGCCGTTCTTGCTGGCCACGTTAATCGGGAAATTGGAAGTCAGCACATCCGGGTCGCTGATGTCGAAAGCGTCCATCGCGATAAAGATGTCGAAGTCTTCGAAGTCTTCGTTCACCTCGATTCCATCGGCAAACTTGACAGGGTCTGCACTGGTAGAACCGATACGGAAGGTCGAATCCTCGATAGTAATCGTTGCCGGGTCTTCCACGTTCTTCACCGTAATGGTGACAGTCGCGGGATTGCTTGTCAGGTCGCTAGCATCGGTTATCGTATAGGTGAACTGGTCCGTGCCGTAGAAGTTCGGATTCGGCGTGTAGACAAAGCCGTTCCCGTTGAACGTGAACTCGCCGTGTGCCGGTTCCGTCTTTATCGTAACATCGAAAGCCTTGTCGCCATCGTCGTCGTAGTCATTGAGCTTGATACCCTTGGAAGATGCCACCGTCAGCACGGTGTCTTCGTTGACTTCGTAGTTGTCGTTTACGGCCACCGGCGCGTTCTTGCGGTCGATGAGGTTAAGCTTGACGGTGTAGGTGACGGATTTGCCTGCCGGATCCTTGGCGGTGAAGGTCGCCGTGGCTTCCGTGCTGTCGATCGGGTTCGCCTTGCTCTTGATCTTTGCGATATCGCTCATGGAGTAGCTCTTCGAGCCCACGAGATCTTGCGCATAGCCGGAGAGGGCCATCGTGATGTTCAGGTCGTCGCCGTCGGCGTCCTCGAAGATATTCTTGAAAGCGACCTGGAGCGTGTCGCCTTCGTCGAGGTCCTTGGCTACTGTTGCGGAAACGCCGTCAACCAGGTTCGGGGCGTGGTTCTCGCACTCGTCAGCCAGGATGAAGCTCACGATTTCGACCGTGTTGGTGTTGACGCTCGAAGTCGCGTGGGTGTTCTTGTAGCTGAACTGGACGCCGGTCTGCTTGCCGACTGCCCAGGCGACGGTCGTCTTGGAGGTCCAGCCCTGTTCCAGGCCGCTGAACGCGATAAACGTCCTCTTGGCACCAGCCTTGAGTTCTGCACCCCAATAGTTGTCGTCGGTAATGTTAGACTGCTTGAAGTCGATGCGGAAAGGAGCCGTTGCTCTGTACGAGAGGCACACGCCCTTGTAGTTCGCGAGCGTGATGGGTACATCCGCGTAGTCGTTGTCAGGGTCCTGCTGCCAGGTAAAGCCATAACCGGCGCCGTTGCTTGTCTTGCCCGGTGTCACGGTGAACTCGGCGACCTTGACGTTTGCAGCCGTGGTCATCGTGTCGACCGAGGCGCCCGAGCCGTAGGTGTAGGAATACCAGGATGCCGGAGCCTTGGTTCCCGGACCGTCTTCCGTCCAGACCGTCGCCGTTGCGGCCATGGCGGCGCTACCCAAAAGCGCTAACGCCATTGCAGAAAATTTCGCGTTCATAAAGCCTCCTACCAAAAGGTTATGAATTGTAATGTAATAATAAAATAATCAATCCGCTTATTTTTTGCAACAGCGAAACCCCGCTTTACCCGCGGTTTTTATAGACATTTAGTCCATAATTTGCTAGCCGCCGAGCAAATCCAGCTCTTCGTAGCGTTCGTAGGCCTTTTCGAGCTCCGATTCGCGGTCGGCGATTTCCTTTTGCAGTTCCACGATGCGTTTTGCGTCGGTGTAGACTTCGGGTTTCGAGAGTTCGGTCTGGAATTCGGCAATTTCGGCCTCCAGTTTCTCGATTTTGTCGGGAAGAGCGGCGTATTCGCGCTCTTCGTTATAGGAACGCTTCTTCTTTTTGGCTGTGCCGGAAGAATTTTGGGCGTTTTGAATGGAATTTTGCCCGTTCTGTGTTCCGGATTTCTGTGAATTTGCCTTTTCTTCGGCTATTCTTGCCGAATTGGCCCTTTCTTTTTCGCGAATCTTGCGGTTTGCCTCGTAATCCGAGTATCCTCCGACAGCCTCGAATATGTTTCCGCCCTCCTCGATGGCGAAAATGCCCGTGGCGACCGAATCGAGGAAGTCGCGGTCGTGGCTCACGACGAGGACCGTGCCCTTGTATTCGGCGAGGAGCTCGGCCAGGAGGTCGAGGGTTTCCATGTCGAGGTCGTTCGTGGGTTCGTCGAGCACGAGCACGTTGCTCGGGTGGCTGAAGAGGCAGGCGAGCAGCAGGCGGTTTCTTTCGCCGCCGCTGAGCGCGCTGATGGGCCCGCGGGCACGTTCCGCCGAAAACAGGAAGTCCTGCAGATAACTTAATACATGGCGCCGCACGCCGTTGAGCGTGATGTAGGCCTGTCCGTCACCCACGTTCTCCACGAGGCTCTTGTCTTCGCGAAGGCGGGTGCGCATCTGGTCGAAGTAGGCGATCTGCAGGTTGGATCCGAGGCGCACGTCGCCGGAGTCGGGCTTGAGTTCGCCGAGGATGAGGCGCAACAGCGTCGTCTTGCCGGAACCGTTCGGGCCCACGATGCCGATGCGGTCCCCGCGGGAGACTTCGGTACTGAAATGCGATATCAGCGGGGCGCCCTCGTAGGCAAAGCTCACGTCGGTGAGGCGGGCTACGAGGCGACCGGATCGCTCGGCTTCGGTGATCTGCATGTTCACCGATCCGGTCCGCGTGCGCCTTTCTGCACGTTCTTGCCGCATCTTGATGAGCGCACGCACGCGCCCCTCGTTGCGGGTACGGCGCGCCTGGATTCCCTTGCGTATCCAGACTTCTTCCTCGGCGAGCCGCTTGTCGAAAAGCGCGTTCGCCTTCTCTTCTTCAGCAAGCGCCTGGTCGCGGAACTGCACGAACTTGTCGTACGGGAAATTCCATGTGCGTACGCGCCCGCGGTCGAGTTCGAAAATGCGGGTCGCCACGCGGCGCACGAAGGCGCGGTCGTGGCTTACGAACAGCACGGCACACTCGAGGCGCGTCACGATACCCTCGAGCCACTGGATGGCGGGAATGTCGAGGTGGTTCGTGGGCTCGTCGAGCAAAAGCAGGTCCGGGTCGCTCGCGACGGCCCGCGCGAAAAGCACGCGCCTCTTCTGCCCGCCGCTCAGCGAGTCGAACGCTGCGTCCGCGGCAATCCCCGTCTTCCCGAGAATCGCCTCGGCATGGGCGTTGTGTACGTTCTCGTCCGCGTCGTGCCCGGTTCCGCCCGCGGTCACTCCGCCCATCACTACGTCGCGCACCGTCCCTTCCATGTGGGCGGGGATTTCCTGCACCATGCGTGAGACCTTCAGTCCCGACTTCTTCACGATATCGCCGGAATTTGCGTCCATTTCGCCCGTGAGAACCTTGAGCAGCGTACTCTTGCCTTCGCCGTTACGGCCCACGAGGCAGATGCGGTCGCCTGGCTCGATGTCGAACGATACGTTGTCCAAAAGCGGCGGGCCGCCGAAGCGGAGCAGAATATTTTGTGCGGAAAGGATGGGCATCAACGCAAAATTAAAAAAATTACCGCACTGTCATTACAAAAGATGCCGCGCATTCCTGCACGGCACCTATCAAGGAATAAGTCTGGCCGTAATCTAGCGCACCGCCTAGAATCCGGTGACGTTGAACGCCCTGGTCATAAGGCGCACGCCCGAAGCACTTTCGACGACAGCGAGGATGCGGCCCGCACGAATTTGCGGCATGGCGCCGCCCTGCGCACCGAGCACACCGAGCAAGTTGCCCTGCATGTCGAACAGCCTGACCCGCGCACCGGCAGGCGCTCCGGCAACCGCGAGGAGTTTGCCCGTAACATGCATCGCGATGCCGGGAAGGGCGCTCACACCGCGCGCAAGGTCCGGAATGGAATCCTTGGTCGTATCGCCAACGGCTGTGTCCTTCACGCTCGTGTCTTTCGCGGCGGTATCTACGGGAACCTCCGGCTCCATCGTCTTCAACAGTTCAAGCATCTTTTCGGCATAACGCTTGCCGAACGTCTCGTAGCCCTCGCGCGTAAAGTGCAGCGTGTAGCTCGTTTCCTTCAGTGCAGGGCATCCCTGCGCCGAAATCAGGTGGCCGTTCGGGATAAGGTCCGCCGCCTGCTTCACGGCGTCGTTACGCCAGCCCAAATCGCCCGTAGGCGCAAGTTCGCCAATGAGTATCGGGGTCTTTTCCGGGTCGAGTTCCAGTTCGGCAATCAGGTCGTCGTACACCTTCTTCACGCGCTTGGGCCAGTCGTTCATCTGGTAGTCCGCCTCGCCCTGGTGGAAAAGGAACCCCTTGATGACGCCCTTCTGCTTGGCAATCTTGCCCATCTCGACGATGCGCTTGTACACGTCGCCGCCGTATTCGTCCAGGTACTGGATCCACCACGTGTCGCCCTTGTTCTTCGCGTTCTGCACGTAGGCCTTGTTGCGGTCCTTGTCGAACAGGTCTATGCTCTGCCCGCCAATCGCCACGTTCGCGACAGCCACCTTGATGCTATCCGGGAGGTTTGCCACCATGGTGCGCCCGAAGATATCGGCGATGCCCACCTTGGACTGGCTGTGACCCATCGGGGGTGCCGCCGGGTAGAACTCGCCCACCTTCTGGTTCGAATGGTTCGCCGCGCGGAGCACAAGGAAGCGCGGGTCCTGAACGCGGTCCTTGTCGGTAACGGTCGCCTGCCCCGACATGTTGGATTGCCCGTAGGCCAGGTAAATATGGAGGTTCGGGTCTTGCGCAAGGCATGCCGTGGCAAGGAGCCAAACCACAAACAGCATCGCCTGCGCAGTCAAGATTACTTTGTTCATATTTCTAGAATCCGGTATTTATGATAGCCTTTGTCATGAGACGTGACCCAGAAGCGCTTTCGACAACAGCGAGGAACCTTCCCTTGACCTTCGGGAGGTCGCCACCAGTCGCACCCAGCGTCGCCACCACGTTACCGCGCACATCGTAGAGCTTCACGATTGCGCCGGCCGGAGCGCCATTCACCTCGATGCGGCCCGCCGTCACGTGCATACCGAGTTTCGGCATGGCAAGGCGCCCGTCATCACAGGATATGGTAGACGTGTCCGTCTTGGAAGTATCCACCTTAGAAGTATCGATCTTGGAGGTATCCTCGACCGAAGCCATGTACGGGAGATCCGGTGTTTCCCAGTCAATCCAGTCGCCATAGTTGTCAATCTTGAAACCCTTGCCGTTCGTGGGCTTCACGTGAATGTCGGTATTGGCGTCCTTGTTGCGGAGGAACTTGTCCACGAACGCCGTCACCGACTTGGTCTGGCTCGATGCCGCCTGGCAATGCTCGTGGCCGCCGGTAAAGTCGAAACCGATACGGTCCTCGATGCCCATGGCCTTCCACACCTCGGTCGCCGCCATCATGGACTTGTAGCCCGATTCGTCGCCCAGCCATTCGTAGCCGGGGTTGCCGAGCGCAATCACCGCGCGCGGGGCGATCATGGCGATGAGTTCGTGGTGGTCGTGCGGGAGCTTGTACGGGTCCTGACTCTTCAGGCTCTGCATGAACCAGCTGTAGTTCGTGTTGTCAATTTTCTCGATGTTCGTGCCGCGGCTCGCAAAGTCTGCGGAAGTGCGCCACGAGTTGATGCCGCCGCCACCCGATTCCTGGGCGATGGTGAGCGTCACGCGCTCGTCGAAGGCGCCCGCGAAGAGCGCCATCTTGCCCGCATAGGAGCAGCCCGTCACCGCAATCTTGCTCATGTCGAGGTGGTACTCGTCGGCAATCTGCGCAAGGCCGTCAATCAGGCGGCTCACGCCCCACGACCATGCAGAATAGTCACCGTTCTGGTTCTTGTTGCCGTAGAACTTGTAGAAGCCCACGTTCGTGTCCTTCTGGCCGTTCATGGAGTATTTCGCCACCTGGTCGTGGCTGAAGGGCACCTGCACAAAGCCGCTGAAGATGCTCGAAGAAAGCGAACCCGTACCGCTGTTCATGCCGATGATAATCGGATGCGGACCCGCACCCGACGGGATGCTAAACTTGGACGTGATCGTCATCGTCTTGCCACCTTCCTTGACAGTGACCGTGAGGGTGCCGCCACTGTAGGTAGCGCTCACGTCGGAAGGAATAGGCTTGTCGCCAATCTCGTATTTTTCGATATCCGCCTTGATTTCGTTACGGCGCTTGCTCCAGTCATCGAACTTGGTGACCTTGGAACCGTCGTGGAATTCGAACGGATTGGGAAGTTTCTTGTTGGACTTGAGTTCGCCAGCAGTGGCGCCGAGGTCTTTACCCCTATTCTCAACATCGAAGTTAAGCGGAACTTGTGCAGATACCGCAACGCACAGCCCCATGGCAAGGGCAGTATAAATGACTCTTTTCATTCTTACTCCTTTACCAAACACCCTAAACCAAACCTAACATAATATATATTCAAAAAAGGGAAAACTCACTCGGCACGGGGTGTGTTCCGTTTACAAAATGTAAATGGGCTAAAAAAAAAGAAATAATCGAAATTTGTCTTCAATCCGCCTTCCAAATTATCTAAATTGAAATCCGTGACGACACGCGTCAAGACACTTATTGCCATGCTCATCGGGACACTGCTTCCGGTGCCCGCCCTGGCGCAAACCGATAGCACGGCAGTTCCTGCAGATTCCGCAACTGCTGACACCGCGACGCATTTCCAGTGGTGGAGCGCCGTGCCCGTACTCGGCTACACCGAGGAGACCGAGCTCCAGTTCGGCGCGATGGTGAATTTCTTCATCCCTTCCTCGTTCAAGGGCGGCAACTCGCAGGAGATCGACATCGCCGCCTACGGTTCCACGCGCAAGCAGTTCCAGTTCGCGGCCACGCCCTATTTTTACCTCGCGCACGACCGCATCTCGGGCTGGCTCGATTTCCGCTACCAGAACTGGGTGGGGCACTTCTTCGGTATCGGCAACGACGTCGACATGGACGACTACATCAGCTTCGACCGCGAGACGTTCTTCTTCATGGCGCTCGTGGAATCGAACCTCGGACTTCCGCCCTCGCTCCAGTTCTTCCGCTACGGCATGGTGCTCGACATCAACCACAGCGTGATGGAATTCAAGGAATACGACGGCGATATTGCGCTCCCCGCAAACCCGGATGGCTGGCGCACGGCGCTCGGCTACCACCTCACGGTCGACACGCGCGACAACCCCAACTGGGCGCGCCACGGCATGTACCTGCAATGGGAACACCGTTTCTACACCGACGCCATCGGTGACTTCGGCTTCACCTACCAGGAACTCGACCTGCGCACCTACGGCGAGACCATCTGGAACACCTCGATGGCGGTCGGCCTCATGTGGCAGCGCTCCGACGGCGACGTACCCTTCGAGTACATGGCGGGCCCCGACGGCATCAAGCGATTCCGCGGCGTGGAGATGAAGTACTTCCGCGACAACCAGGCGCTCATGATGCAGGTGGAACTCCGCAAGGAACTCTTCTGGAGGCTCGCGGGCGACATCTTCTTCGAGGGCGGCAAGGTCGGTCCCTACTTCAGCCAGCTGCTGCGCAACGAGTGGCACCGTTCCGTCGGCTTCGGAGGCAAGTTCGCGCTCAACAAGAGTGAACGCCTGTATGCCCGCGCCGAGTTCTCGTGGGTAGACTTCAAGAGCCTCGGCATGACCTTCTACTTCCGCGAGGCCTTCTAGCCGCGGCCCTCAAAACGCCTGCATTTTCCGGTGATTTAAATCACGGGTCGAAAGGCGCATTTGAAGACATCTGTATACAGAAAAACGCGGACTCCAGGGTGGAATCCGCGTTTTTATTTTGAGATAGAATAGCCTGTCGGACCGTTAATCCTTGATGCTCGTCCAGTCGAGCACGCCCTTCTTGTACAGGTAGATGTAGCCCGCTTCGAGGATGAACAGGAACCCGAGGAGCACGATCAGGAGTTCCCAGCCGCCGGCGAGGAACTGGACCGTCCAGGGGTAGAGGAACGCCACTTCCAGGTCAAAAACGAGGAAAAGCATGGCGACCAGGTAATATTTCACGGGGTAACGCTCGTTTGCCGTACCCGAAACGTGGGCAAGGCCGCATTCGTAGGCGGAACCCTTGATGATGACGTTCTTGATCTTCCCCGGGTGCAGGAACCAGTTGGCCAGCAGGAGAATCGCGGGGATGCAAAGGGCCATGATGACCAGGATGGTCATGGCGAACGTAGTGTCGAAAACTTCAACATTGCTCATAGTGATAAAAAATATAGTAAAAAACTTTTTTCTGTTAACCTCCCCTTATGTAAAGTATATTTGGGGATATGAAAAGACTATTTGCATGTGTGGTTATAGGCGCAGTGGCGCTCTTCATGGGCTGTTCCGATAACGAGAGCAGCCCGGTTACCCCCCCGGATGGCGGAGACACGTCCGAAATTGATTCTTCCGATTCCAGTGCCCCCGGCAGTTCCGCAAGCGACAAGAAGACTTCCAGCGACAGCTCAAAGCCGGGCTCGTCCACCTCGAAGGATACGGTCACCATCGTACAGCATGTGAAGGATTCTTCCGGAAACTCCGAAGAACTCTCCTACTACAGCAGCGGCATCTTCTGCTGGACCGAAGGCTGCGAAAAGGACTTCATTTCCTCCTCGTCGGTCGAATCCAGCGCTAGCGACGAAATCATCATCGCGGCATCGTCCGCATCCGTCGAACCGCCGTCCGTGAACGGCAACACCATGGTCGACAACCGCGACGGCAGGAGCTACAAGCTGCACAATGTCGGCGGCAAGCTGTGGATGGCCCAGGACCTCGCATTCAAGACCGGAAACAGCATGTGCTTCGACGACAACGACGCGATGTGCGAAGAGTACGGAAGGCTCTACGCCTATGTCTCCGCCACGAAGGCCTGCCCGCCGGGCTGGAGGCTGCCGAACCGCGACGAAGTGACGGCGCTCTTTGCCGATGACGCCTACCCGTGGAGCTACAGCGGCCGCTGCAAGGATGGCAGCTGCGACTTTACCGGCGACATGGGATTCCATTGGACAAGCGCTACCCCGCAGGACGGAGACAAGAACTTCGAATCCAACAAGGGCGAGGGCTACGCGGTCATCATCGTGGAGAAGGAACCCGAATACGCCGGGGAGAACGCCGAACAGAAGTTCTTCCAGGTCGACTCCAAGACCAAGTTCTTCAGCGTTCGCTGCATTCAGGAGTAATAAAGTCGGCGCAGTATTTCGCGACCTGCTCGCGGACACTGTTGCCACGGACTTTCCCTAACAGATCGACGATATCTTCGAGCGGAGCAGCCATGAAGGCCTCCGCGCTTTTGTATCTGGAGAGGATCTTCACGCGCGTCTCGTGCCCCACACCGGGCATCTTGAGCCATTCCACTTCAAGGTCCTTCTTGCGCTTGCTCCGCTGGTACGTGATGGCGAAGCGGTGTGCCTCGTCGCGAGCGTTCTGCAACAGCTTGAGCGCAGGGCTCGTGCGGTGCAACACGATGGACTTGCGGTCGTCGGGGAACACTATTTCTTCGAGGCGTTTCGCGAGCCCGATGAGCGGCAGGTCGGTATCGTGCCCGAGTTCCTTCAATATCTGCATGGTGGCGTCAACCTGGCCCTTGCCGCCGTCGCACACCCACAGGTCGGGCATCGGAGTTCCTTCCTCTTCCAGCCGGCGGATACGGCGGGTCATCACCTCGCGCATGCTCGCGAAGTCGTCCACGCCTTCTACAGTCTTGATGATGAACTTGCGGTAGTTGCTCTTGTCGGGCTTGCCGTTCTTGAAGGCAACGAGACTCGCCACCGTGTTCGTGCCGCTCAAATGCGAAATGTCCACGCACTCGATGCGGAATGGCGTCTTCTTGAGCCCGAGGACCTTCTGCAGTTCGAATACGCTCTGGTCGATCTCGCTGTACTTCTGCACCTCGGCCCGCATTTCTACGAGAATCATGTCGGCGTTCGCGCCCGCGAGCTTGAGGAACCCGAGTTTCTCGCCGCGCTGCGGGTTCGTGATGCTCACCTTGTGCCCCGCCTTCTCGGCCAGGGCCTGCGCGAGCGATTCCAGATCCGACGAGTCTCCGGCAATGGCGCCCTCGTCACCGGCCCCGAGAGGTACGTCGGTCGCGATCTCGCCCGGGATAAAGTCAACGTCCATGTACCACTGCACGAGCATCTGCCGGAAAATTTCGAGTTCGTCCTCTTCCAGCTTGCATTCCAGGCGGTAGTGGCGGCGCCCGCTCAGCACACCGTTCCTGTACTCGAAAATCACCGCGGCCGCCATCGTGCCGTTGCGGCGGAGGCTCAGCACGTCCATGCAAAGGCGCGCATCCGTCACGTCCGTCTTCTGGTGGACTCCCGTCGCCTGCAGCGCCTGGATGGCATCGCGCTTCTTCATCGCGGTCTCGAAATCCAGCCGGTCGCTCGCCGCCTGCATCTCGGCTTCCCACTGGGCGATCAGGTCGTCGCGCTTGCCGTTCAGCAGCATCAGCGTCTCCTGCACCGACTCGCGGTACTCCTCCTGCGTCACGAGCCCCGCGCACGGGGCGCCGCAGCGGCCGATATGGTAGTTGAGGCAGGGCCGCGCGGGTTTTGCCAGCGGGAGCTTCAGCTTGCACTCGCGAATCTTGAACAGGCGGGCCGCGATATCCTGCAGCTGGGCGATCATGCGGGAATTCATGTAGGGGCCAAAGTACTGGCAACCGTCCTTCCTGACCGCACGCGAGAGGAACAGCCGGGGGAACGGCTCGTTCACCGAGAACGCGAGGTAGGGGAAATGCTTGTCGTCCTTCAGGAGCACGTTGTACTTGGGCGTGTGCTTGCGGATGAGGTTCGCCTCCAGGATCAGCGCCTCAGACTCGCTCTCGGTAATAATCCACTCGATATCGCGGATATAGGGCAGCATGAGCGTCGCGGCCCGGTGTCCGCCGTGGTCGGAGCCGTCGAAGTAGCTCCTTACGCGGTTCTTGAGCACCTTGGCCTTGCCGATGTAGATAATCTTCCCCTGGGCGTTCTTCATGATATAGACGCCCGGCAAGGCGGGGAGCTCGGCGAGGCGCCGCTCGATATGTTCGCTGACCTGGATCATGGGACATTGCAAAACTACAAATTAATTTGACCGCTCGAGCATTTTTTTATATATCTTTTTGAAAGGAAACTGTTCCAAAGATCTTATCACGGAGCCAAAATGAACCTAGAAAACATAAATCTCCTCTCGCAGAAGGTTGACGGGGTCCTCGCGACCGTCCGGAACCTGCGCCAAGAGGTCGCCTCCCTGAAGGGGGAACTGGAAGGGGCACGCGCCGAACTGCAGGACAAGAACATCCTGCTGGAAAGCGCGAACACGGAACTGGCGGACTGCAAGGCAGCACTCCAGGCCCGCGCCAACCAGGCCGCCGCCCAGGACGAGACCATCAACCAGAAGCAGGGCGCCATCGACGACCTCAACCGCAGCCTCGAGAACATGAACGCGAAAGTCCTCGAACTGCAGAACCTGGTGAACCAGGGCAACGAGAACCTGGAAAATGCGAAGAACGAGATTTCTAGGCTGAACGGCGAAATTTCCTCCCGCGACGTGCTGGTAAGCCAGGTACAGGAGCAGGCGAACCAGCTGCGTGTCGACCTCGCCGCCTCGAAGGCGAACGAGACCATCCTCAACGGGAAAATCGCGGAACTGAACGGCGCCATCGCCGAGAAGGATTCCGCCATCGAGTCGCTCAACGCGGAGAAGGCGGGCCTCAACGAGACCATCCAGGCGCAGGGCGAAGAAATTTTGCAGGCGCAGGAACGCTTCAAGCAGATGGTCTCCACCATCGAGACCGAACTCGGCACCGAAATCCCGGTGCGCGTGTCCTTCGCGGAAGAATCCGAGGCAAACGCCGAGGAGCCCGCCGCCGAGAACACGGAACCGACTCCCGAACCCGTCGCTGACAGCCCGGCAGAACCCGAGCCCGCGCCGGAAGTTACCGAGGAACAGCTCGCCGACGATGCGGCCGCTGAAGAAGAAGAACCCATCGAGATCCACCCCGCCAATGAGAAGGAACCGGACCTTTTCGCGAGCAATGGAGGCTCGCAAACCGGTTTTTTCGGCTAAGGTGGCTGATGGATGACGATCCATTCGGCGTAGGAATGAAATAATGGCAGAAATGAACTTACACAGGCCCGTCAGCGTGACTGTAGTCGGCGAACGGTTGCAGATCAAGACTGACCTTCCCGACGGGGACATCAAGGAAATCGTCGACTTCATCGACGAGCGTTATTCGAGCTTCGACCGCTACAAGCTGGAAACGGGCAAGAAGATGGCGCTGCTCGCACTGGAACTCGGCCAGCGGCTTTTCGAGATGCAGAAGCTGCTGCACCAGGTCAAGGTGGAGCGCGACGAGCTCAACAACGGGGTCAAGGAAATGGCCGCCCTCCTCGACGAGGGGCTCGAGCGACCAGAGAAGTCGGACGACTGGATGTAGAGGTTCCTTATGCGCATTGGGCCGCCCACGGGCGGCCTTTTTCCGTTTTTTACAATACCCTGACAGACAAAATACAAATGAAACGTTTTTTTGCTTGATTTTAGCCCGCCATAAAGGTATATTTAGAACATAAAGGCATCGCACGGATTAACGCCCGATCTAACAAGATATAATCAGCTCGTGGCTCTTGGTGTCCAGTTTAGGCGCGCTTCGACGTGAAAAACGAAACAACAAGGCACTGCTATCTTTTCAAAATAGTAGTTTCGAGTGTTCCACCGTGACGGATGCCTTTTTTTGTACCCTGATTTTGCCGAAGGTCATGCCTTCGGCTTTTTGCAAGCGCAGATTAGCATGAGCTGCGCGGGGACGTAGAACCACCAGATGAAGTTCTTCGCAATCGAGGCGGTCAGCTGCACGGCGCTGTGGTCTTCTCCCGAAATCAGCGAGAGTCCGACGAGCGCATCGCCTATGAAGAACGCAACCATGCCCCAGCGGATGCACAGTGCGTTTGTCGCGGGGAAGTAGCCCTTGCGCGGGGCGAGGATACCCACCACCAGGGAGCCGATGAGGAAGAAACTGTACACGCCAACAATTGCGAGCGTGACATTGTCGAGCGTCAGTCCGATAGCCCCCGCGCAGAAAAGTACGACCGCGAGCACCGTCACGAACAACAGGAACCAGAGGAGCACGGGGAAGCTTTTGTCCGATTCCGACCGGCGCGAGTGCCTGTAGATGAGGATCGTCTGGAAGAACGCGAAGAGCGCGATGCCGAGGATATCGCTGAGGTCGCGCGCGTCGGGCCCGACAAGCTTGATGATGCTGAAGCAGGAATCGGCGAGGAAGGAGAATACGAATGCGGCACGGAGCAGGTTGCGGTCGCGACCGGAAATCGCATCGCGCGACACGATGAACGCAAGCACCGTAAGCAACAGCGACATCGAACACTTGGTGACGTACTGCAGTACGCCCGCATCGACGAGGCACTGGTTCACCGCGCCGCACGTGTAGAAGTCGAGCCAGTCCTTGCACGTCGTAATGGCAAACAGTACGGCGATCAGGCTGAATACGGTCTTTTGCGCAGCGGTCCGAAAAAGCATGCGCGAAAGAATAGAAAAATTATTTCACTTGCACACGCTGCATGCGGGATCCTTGCCGTACGAGATACGTTCCCGCGTTCTTGATTGCCTGCAACCTCGTTCCGAGGAACCGCCCCTGCATGTCGAACACCTGCAGCGGCCTGTCGAGGCGAACTCCCGCTTCTTGTGCGAGGTCTCGCAGCCCGATGGTCTCCGTGGTATCGGTCGTGTCGGGTTCTACGAAGGGATGTTCCGGGTCGTCCACCACCACCTTGATGGTGACGGAATTCTCGCAGCCCGAGGCGTTCGTATGTACGGCCTTGTAGTAGCCGCTCATCGTCCCGTCCATGTTCTTGAAGCGGATCTCGCGGTCGGTAGACTTGAAGTCGTTGGGGCCGCTCCACACCCAGCGTCCGCCTTCCCACGGGTGCGGGCCGATGACCAGCGAGTCGCCCTTGTTCGGTTCGACCTCGGTCGTCTCGTTCCAGCCGCCGTCGTGAACCTTCACGTACGGGACGATGGTATCCGGCTTGCAGACGCCGCCCCCGGCACCCTCGATTACCATCGTGGTCACCGTGTTCGCCTTCGCCGTCATCGAGAGCGCCTTGTCCGCGACCGCGATGTCGGATTGCGGAGTGAGGCTTCCCGGAAGCTCGAAGCGGTACACCTTGGCGCTTGCGCCGATTCTGTCGAACCCGCGCAAGTCGAATTCGTATTTCACGTCGGAGCTGCCGCTGTTGCGGACCACCAGCACGAGCGCGCTGTCGCCCCGCACAGCCGCAAGCGTATTGCCGTTGTCGCTGTCGATAATGCGCGAGCCCGGCCGGATGAATCGGCTGAAGGCGGCATGCATGTAGTAGCGCGCGTTCGGAGTAAATGTCTGCTTGCTGTGGTTCAGCGCGAGGCTGCGCCAGTTCTCGGCCGGGTCACCGATCTGCCAGTCCACCCATGCACTCGCCTTCATGTCGCGCAGGTCTGCAAGAATCACGCCCGCCATCCAGAGCGCAATGTTCTCGTCGCCGCTCTTGTGGAGCGGGCCCGTTTCGGACTGCCACACCTTCTTGTCTTTCGCGAACGCCGCATTGAAAAGTTTGGCGCGGTTGTCGCCACCGGAATAGCTGTGCGTGTTCACCTGGAACATGTAAGAGAGCGCTTCGGAACTGTACTTGTTGAACTGGTTCAGGGCATCGCCAATGTTCGTCTCGTCGGCGGCACTCACCGAAGTCTCGGGGAACAGGCCCTTCGCCTTGAGCGCCTTGCCGAGTTCCACGATCATTTGCGTCTGGTTGTTCTTGAAGCCGCAGCCTTCCTGGCCGCCGTTCGCCTTCCACCAACCGGCACTCGGCTCGTTGAAGGGTTCCACCGTGCGGAACGTGATACCCCATTCCTTCTTAAAGTGGAGCGCCACCTCGGAGAGGTAGTCCGCGAAGTCGTCGAAGTAGTCGGACTTGAGGTTGTCGCTGCCGTCGCTGCTTCCAGAGACGCAGCCGCTCTTCGTCATCCACCACGGGGGCGAATTGCTGAACGCCTCGAAAATCGGGTCCTTCACGCGTTTGGCAAGTTCAATCGCGATGGTTCGCTGGTACGGGTCGGCCGTCCAGTCGAAATCGCCCTTCTCGGTAGGCTTGTAGCCGGGGACGTTGGCGCCGCCGTCGCCCTTATCCAGGTGGTTGTGGCCCGGCTGGTCGCCGCCGCCGATATTGTAGCGGAAAATCGTGTAGCCCAGGCCCGTGTCCGGGTCGGCGATCGCGCCGAGGAGCTTGCTCCGGTTATCCTCGCTCCAGGCCCCCGCCTTCACGGCCCACCAGCAAAGGCTCGTACCCCAGCCTTCGAAAACCTGGTAGCGCTTGCCCGGGTCCACCACGACCTTCGTTTGTGCGTGAACGGGGGAGGCAAGGCCTGCGAGACACGCGGCCGTTGCGCCCGAAAATACTATACTCCGAACCAATTCTTTCATGATAATAAATATACCCTCAAAACTCCCAAATGTCAAATGTGGACTTTTTCGGAGATTTTGCTACTGCACGCTACCTTAAATTCTCTTTTTAATGTATTTTTAGAAAAACCTCCATGGAGAAAATATGAATATCAAACACCTCTTGACCATCGTCGCCGCAGCCTTCGCGGTCTCCCAAGCGGAACCCCTCATTTCCGATTCGTCGGCCTACATGCAAACCGGGATCAAGGACGGAGCCTGGGAAAGCTACTACGAAAACGGCAAAGTCCAAAGCAAGGGTTCCTACACGAGGGGCGAACTGAACGGGATGTACGAAGAATACCACGAGAACGGCGAAGTCAAGTGCAAGGGTTCCTTCACAAATGGCGTCAAGCAGGGGCTGTTCGAATGCTTCCACGACAACGGCAAGGTCCAGAGCAAGGTCACCTTCAATAGTGGACGCGAAGAAGGCCTCTACGAAGAATACTACAGGAACGAAAAGATCAAGACCAAGGGCAGTTACAAGTACGGTCAGAAGGACGGAGCCTGGGAAAGCTTCTTCGAGAACGGCAAGACCGAAAGCAAGGCGACCTTCGTCAACAACGCCCCGGAAGGCCTCTACGAGGAATACTACAGCAACGGCAAGCTCAGGGAAAAGGGTTCCTACAAGCAGGGCCGTCGTGAAGGCGTGTGGGAAAGTTACTACGAAAACGGCAAGGTCAAGAGCAAGGGCTCCTACAGCGCAGGATACAGATGGTAAGAAAAGCTAATTTATTCAAACTCGGGCTGGCAGGAGGCATCGCTTGCCTCCTTGCGGCTTGCGCTTCCGCCCCGAAGCAGTCGAACAGCGTGCTGAACGCAACTTCGAACACCGAAGTGACGGATCCCGAAATCGCAGATTCGCTCGCCAAGGAAGAAGCCATAAAAAAACAGGCGCTGATCGACACCGTATCGCTGCGTTTCTATGTGGCCAGCGGCATTTCGACCCCGGCAGTCTTTGACGAGTTCGGATTCCGTGACGGAATCTGGGAAGTCTACTACAAAAACGGACAGCTCGCAAGCAAGGGCTTCTACAGGGGCGGAATCCGTGACGGGCTTTTCGAGAACTACTACGAGAACGGCAAGGTCAAAGAAAAGATCTCTTACCAGAACGGCCTTATCGAAGGAAGTTCCGAGAGTTTCTACAGCAACGGCAAGCCCATGTCGAAGGGCATGTGCGTCAAGAACAAGCTCCACGGAAACTGGGAAACCTATTTCGAGAACGGAAAGCTTGAAAGCCGCATCACCTTCGAGGAAGGATTCCCCAAAGGCCTTTACGAGGAATACTACAGCAACGGCAACCTCAAGGCAAAGGGAATGTTCAACCACGGCGTACGGGTAGGCTCCTGGGAGTTCTACCACGAAAACGGCAAGCTCAAGGAAAAGGGCACCTTCGCCTACGAAGACTAGTAGCCCGGTTACACTAGTAGTTCAACGAAATGTAGAGCGTTCCTGAACCGAAGCGGCGCTTGAACGAGTCGAATCCGTCCCAAAGGGCATCCCATGCCGCGCCGAGTTCCAGCTGCAGGGCGGAATTGCGGAACAGGACAAAACCGACTTCCACTCCGCCGGCAACGCCCACGGCCAGGTTCTCGGAAAAGTTTTCGTAGTGGCTATCGACCTGGCCGCCGATGCCCAGCCCCGCTCCGAAAAATGGAGAGAAGGTCGTGGAGTTCACGTAGTAGCGTCCACCGATGAGGAACGTCTCGTGGATTTCCCAACCCTTCCCAAGCACGAAGTTCGCATTGTTCAGCATGGTAATCGCCGCGTGCGGCGACACCTCGAAAAGCCTTGCGTAATGGATGGCGAATGTTGCCGACCAGGAACGTTCTTCCGAACGGTCGCCATCGTCGTCGGGGTCTTTCTTGTAATCATAGTTATGCCACAGCGCAACGCCGAGACCAAAGCTATTGTAGTTGTGCGTCGGCCTTTTCTCGTCCACGACTTCCTCGCCCTTCGGCACAGGAGCCTCCTCCACCTCGACCGTAATGACGGACGTATTCACGGGAAGCGGTTCCTTCTTCGGAGCTGCAGCGGTATCCGCAGCCGGGGCGGCGGCGACCGGGTCCGGGGCGGGCGCGGGTTCAGCCGGAGTTTCCTGCGTCTTGTCGACACCCAGGGCCGCGAGCACGGCAAGTTCGATTGCGGAATCGAGCGCATCGACGTTTGCGACCTTCTGCTTGCCCGAACCGACGACCACACCCGACTTGACCTGTTCGCATACGACGATATAGGATGCGCCCATGGTCATGATGTTCGTGCGGAGCTGGACATCCGAGCTGTCCGTAACCGGAGTGTTCCCCGACTGGCTCACCGCGGCACGCACAAGCGAATAGACAACCTGGGGAGCGTCGGGCGCAACAAAATCCGCGCCGGACGGAGCGACGACCTGGATATTTTCCGCATAGAGGATAGCACCCAGGGAAAGCAGCAGCAGTAGGACCTTTTTCATATCCATAAGATACAAACAAAAAAGCACTCGCGCCGCCCCCCCCCAGCACGCGGAGCCTAAAAAAAGGTATTTTTAGGGCATGGATTTTAAAAGGAGCGTCCAAAACTTCTGCAACCGGGAGCGGATAACGCAGGAATATTTCTGCCATCGGCTCGGCTGCACCCCCAGCGAATTGCGCTATGCGGGAAACTGGCCGCGTATCGCGCAAGACGCCTGGGTAGCCTTCGGAGCAAAGCTCGAAGGCTACGTGCCGCGTTCCCCCCGCGAGGAGAGGGCCTGGGCGGAACGGATGCTCCCCTGGATACGCAAGTTCCCCATAAAGGCCCTGCAGAAACGCGGGCACATTCCGCACGAAACGTGCGGAACAGGCGTCGTACTCGGTGTCCTTCGCTTCATGGGCATCGCGGGCTCCGCCGGGTTCGAGAAATCTTACGGCTATGCGCTCGGGACCGCCGCACCCCAGACCTACGCCGCATGGATTCGTCAGGGCGAAACGCTCGTTTCATGTGGCAGCGCGAGGATTACAAACAAGATTGCAATCGACAGGGAACTCCTCGTCTACAACCTGAAGGCGCTGAGGCGTAACGCCACGGGCAACCTGCGGGCCTCAATAGCCACGGCGCTCCGTGGCTGTAGCATCTCCTTTATCGAGGTAGAGCCATTCGTCACGGCCCCATATCCTTCGTGCGCGGCCTACTGGGTCGGCGAACGTCCTGTCATCCAGGTTCCTACGACGAGAATGACCGACTCTACGCTGCTCGAAAACGTGTGCCGCGCCGCCTGGCATATCGTCACTAAGCCCAAGCGCTCCACGTTCCTCGCCGCCCCGCCCGCAGGGCAATGCTCCGTTGCCGGTGCCGATTGTGATCCCGGGCTGCGTCGTTTCGCCGAAGACCTGCTGCTCGCCGAGGCCGACGAATGCAGGCTCATCTGCTGCGGCCGTTTCGAGGAAGACCGCTGCATCCGCTATTTCTCCCGGACGCTACACGTGCGCCCCGGAATCCTCGTGGAACGCCTGCAACAGCAGGGAAAGCTTCCGCGATGCACTCTACTGAACGATTTCAAGGTTGCCGTATAGGCAAAAAATTTTTATGAACAAAGCTGCCATCATCGTTGCCGTCTCCATGCTCCTGAGCCGCGTGCTCGGTATTTTCCGCGAAATGCTCCTCGCGCACGCCGCGGGCGTCTCGCTCGAAAAGAACGCACTCGACCTCGCCTTCATGATTCCCGATATCCTCAACCATGTGGTGAGTACCGGCTTTCTCTCCATCATCTTCATCCCGATTTTCACGGGCTACAAGGTCGCGGGCGACGAGAAGGGCGGATGGAAGTTCTTCAGCAACGTGCTCAACACCTTCGGCCTCGTGCTCCTGATCCTCGTGGTTCCCGCGTTCATCTGGATGAAGGAACTCCTGCAGCTCTTGACCGTCGAGGGCGCCACGCCGGAACTCATCGAGCGCGCCACGTACTACGGCCGCATCATCTTGCCGGGCCAGATATTCATCTTCGTGGGGAGCATCCTTGTCGCCGTGCAGCACACGCGCAAGCAGTTCCTGATTCCCTCGCTCACGGGCCTCATCTACAACGTGGCGATTGTCGGCGGCGGTGCCGCGGGCATCATGCTTTCCAAGTACACCGGGACGGACTACGGCCTCGAAGGGTTCGCCTGGGGTGTTCCGGTCGGTGCGTTCATCGGGTTCTTCGCGCTCCAGATTTTCGGCGCCAAGCGCGGCGGCGTACATTACGATCTCATCATCCAGCCGACACATCCGGATATCGTACGATACTTCAAGATGATGCTCCCGATGTCGTTGGGCGTGGGTTCCATGTTCGGCCTCGAGTTCATCATCCGTAGCTTCGGCGCGAACTTCGGTACGGGCGGCATCTCGAGTCTCAACTATGCCTACCGCGTCATGTACACGCTCGTCGCCGTCTTCGGTTTCTCCGTATCCGTCACGAGCTACCCCGACATGGCGCGCCTCGTAAAGGAAGGCGACTTCCCGCAGCTCAACCGCAAAATCTGGAAGAGCCTCTCGCGCATGTTCTGCATATTGATTCCGGCAGTCGTCGCCGTATGGGCGCTGAGCTTCCCGGCGGTGCGCATTCTCTTCGAACGCGGCGCCTTCCTGCGTGAAACGACTGAATCGATTTCCGAAATCCTCCGCTGGTACCTGCCCGTGAGCCTCGGCCTCTGCCTGCAGGCGGTGCTCGTGCGCAGCTTCTACGCCTGCGAGCGCATGTGGGTTCCCACGCTCCTCAACACCGGCATCTTCGCCGCGACCATTCCCGCGTACATCCTGCTCGGCGCTCCCGAAGCGGGGCTCGGCATCAAGAGCGTGCCTATCGTCGGTGCCACGGGCGCCATCCTCCAGGTCATCTCGATGATTTTCATGTGGGCGAAGAAGAACGGTACCGACGGCATGAAGGACGCCCTTCTCAACATGCTCCGCGCACTTGTCGCGTTCGGCATCATGATCTGCGCCGCCGTGGGTCTCGACCGAGTATCGGGCGAGTTTGTCCGCGATACAAGCCTCGTGGTGCTTGTCGTCTACGCCTGTGCGGCGGGTATCGCGCTCTTCACGCTCACGCTCATCGTCCAGCGCCTTCTCGGCAGCAAGGACGCGAAGGATATCCTGAACGAGCTCCTCGGCAAGGTGCTCCGCAAGCTGCACCTCGCAAGGTAAAATACAGCCGGCTCAAAGGCTACGGCTTTCCGCCATAGATAATGTAGTCGCCATTGGCATCGGTAAACTTGATGTTCCTGCCGACGTAATCAACCCTGTAGGCGGGTTTCTGGCTCGGGAACCTGCCATCCTTCACCAGGTAGAAACTTCTGTCCACCTTGACGTAGCTCCCGACAAATTTTGCCGAATCGCCTTCGTCCCAGCTGCAGTTGTCTATCTCGAGCGTATCGAGTTCTCGTTTCTTCTTGTCGAGCAGGATAACGCCACATGCAGGGGAATAGCTGTCAAGCCTGTCGAAACGCAGGCCGTATTCATCCGTCCTGCTTTTTTCGGAAAGCGTCTTGCCCGAAGAATCGGACCGCGCAATCCCATACGAATTCATCGTCACCTGGTAGTATCGAGTATCCTTCGTCCAGTGGAAATCGTCATCGTATCCCATGAAGTGGTGGTCGTGTTCCGTTCCCCACTGGTCAAAAGTCACCTTGACAACGGCAACAGAATCATTCGCGAGGCCATTCAGCCTCCAGGTATGGCCCTCTTCCTCAATCTCGTATTCCGTCAGCGTACAGCCGCCAAGGAGCGCCATGGACAAGGCGGCAACCGCCATCTGAAACAGATGTATCTTTTTCGAACCCGTCATCATTTTTTCGCCTCGCTAACGCAGTACGCCTGTACCATCGGGTAAAGGTTCTTGGGACATTCGATAATCCCGCTTGCGATAACGCGATCGTTCGCGTTCCTGACATACTCGTAGCAATATTGCGTGTCCGAGTCCTTCTCCGTACTGGTCCACACGATATCGTACCTCGCCGAGAAAGTCCCGTTGTAACCGGAATTCCTTTTCTGCTTGACAACCAGCGCAGGGTCCAGGTAGAACGTCTGGACATAATTCGAGTAAAGCCATTCTTCCGCACTCGGGATCCGCGAGCCTTCGGGGCACAGCGCTTTCGCCTGTTCCCAGGTAGAATACGCGGTTTCGCTGTAATGTTCGAACGACACATCCAACGTCGACTCATCCCAATCCGAGACGCAGGTGATTCCGGGAAGCGTCGCATCGGGGCAGCGGGTCGATTCTATGATCTTGTCCTTCCAGTCCGCAAAGAATCCGTCGAACACCGCCGTCTTCCCTTCGACCTTGTCGAGAGCCACGGTGCTGTCGCCGATGGGGGCACGGATAACCATGGTACTGGAATAGCCCCTGATTTCAAGCGGGGTGCCGCTTTCCGGAGTCACGGAGCGCAACCAGATTACCCTGTAGAGATCGCCGCTCCTACTCGTTTGCGAGTGGTTAAACGTGTACTTCGTACCGTTCCTGGTTATCACGTAGTCGTCATTGCCCTCGTATACGCCTCCGACAAGACTCTTCGGATCATCCAGCTCGGCAAAGGAAGCGCTTATAAGGCCCCGACTTACGCGGCCCCATCCGTAATTTGCATCCGTATAGCTGCCGACGCAGCCGTAGAGCGTGGTATCCGCATCGTCCCAGAAGAGGCTCGTCTTGTTCGATCCGTCCCTACAGTAGTCGGTCTTGAATTTGTTGCGCACGATAGCACGGCGGACACTCAATTCGTACTCGGAAGCCCTTGTCCATTTCGGGAAAGAACACTTGTAGCCGACGCCGTCGTACTCGACGACCTCGCCCATGTTCGCCTTTTCGCAAAGGTTCCCATTACGTACAGGTACAGGCAGCTCCGATATTGACGGGATTTCCCACCAGCAGTTCGAACCGCTCCACTTGGTCCTGCAAATAAAGTAAATGCCGTCGTATTCCTTCACGTATCCTTCGAGACCCGCATTGCAGACATCCCCGTAGTAGTTGGGTATCAGGACCTCTTCCCAGTTAGAGCTCCTGGCAGTCCCCTTGCATTCAAAGTAGCCCGTCGAATCGTGATGCGCCTTCTTGTTCAAGGTCAGGCTATTGCAACGGCCAAGGAAGTAGGTGAACCTGTCGATTTCTTCCCAGGCATTTTCGTAGCATTGGTAATACTTGCCATCGACAACGGCTGTTTCCATGTCGCGTTTCTCGTTGCACAGGCCCTCATGCTTCCGGACAAAGACATTCACCGGATTGGTCCATCGCTCGTCCTCGGGAATCTGAGATGTCCATTCGTACTGTCCATCCGGATGCCAGTAGTCCTTATGCGCAACGCAGGCGTAGTAGGTCGAATCGTAGAGCACGCTGTCGCCCTCAACCTCATCCGTACATGTCCCATACAGGTAGGGTACTCCCTGCTTGTCGGCCATCTTGCTCCAGTCCGTCTTCGCGGAATCGCAGACGTAGGCGGCACCGTTATATTCGACCGTATCGCGCAGGGCGAAGGTACACACGCCCCTCTCCGTTTCGAAATCGGTCAGCAGGCGCCACTTGAACTTGTTGATGACACGCGAGTTGCCATACCACTCGTTATCGCAGACGAGAATACGCTTGTAATACACGCTCTTCTTGTTCTTGACGCTCGCGGTATCCTTGTAGCTTGCGCTGTCGCAGGCCGGAAGTCCAAACGACGTCACCCATACTTCCCTATATTCCTCAGCTGCATTCTGGGCAAAAAGGTTGTCCGCAAATTCATCTTCGGACAGGAGGTCGCGCCACGTTTTTCCGCTACCGACAGCGGAGCGCAAGTTGCTGTAGCAGCCATAGAACGTGGAATCGGGCTTTTCGGAAAGGCACAGCTTATAGAGCAAGTCTTCCAGCGACAACAGGATATCATAACCGGAATCCTGGTCCAGATTCACCTGCTTCCTGTTTTCGTAGTCAAGCAGGTCATACATTTCGCGGAGCGCCTTCTCCTTCGCGCGGGTCAGGTAGAACCCGTCCTCCTGCACCAGGAATTCCGTACGTTCGCTCAGGAGCCCGGCAGTAAGCCTGAGCACCGGATGCTTCGTCACGTCCATGTCCACGTACTGTTCGAATTCCATCTTGAGCCTGCTCGAGGAATCCTTATAAGCGCAGGTATACCTTATCCGCAGGAGAGGCGAAGCGAACACCATGGAATCGGACTCGAAGACAATGAAGCCGCCCCGTTCCCTCATCATTTTCGTATCGACGTTCCCGATCGAGTCAAGGTTCTCGTCGAGCAGGGTCACCTCGATACCGGTCGGAACCAGCGGCGCAGGCAACTCAAAAGTCCCTCCCAGCGCCGTCCATCGGTTTTCGCGAGTTTCCCTATCCTCGATATACTTGCCGCCACTCGAAACGCCCGGCTCTCCATCGGTACACGCGCCCAAGAAGGCGAACATGCAGCACGCTGCCATCAGGAGCAATGTCTTCATACACAATTTCATCATTCATCCCCCCTGTCCTTGAAGCACAGCGTCTGCACGCCGGGATAGAGGTCGTCGGGGCACTCGATGACACGGCTCAGCGGGCCATTGTTGTCCTCGTAACGGATCTCGTAGCAGTAGTGCGTCTCCGAATCCTTCGTCGCCGAAGTCCAGTAGATATCGTAGAGGTAGGTCGTGCCGTTATAGCGTACTTTCAGGGGGCTATCCTGGTTGTCGCGCGCATCGACCGGGAAAATCTTCAGGAAATCCGCACTCCATTCGCTCGTATCGGGGACATGGTAGCCAGCCGGGCAGAAGCCTTCCGCCTTATTCCAGTCCATGTACGAATCCTCCCCCACATGCGTCAGCTGCGCTCCGAACGCCGGATACGGACTTTCCGGATGCGTATACCGGGCGACAAACCCATCGAAACTCGCGCTCTTCCCGCTAAAGCCATCTATCGCGACCGGGTTTTCGCCGCGCTTGCCCGAAAGGTAGGGCTGCTGGTTCCTGAACAGGGCACCGTATTCTTTTTCCCCGACGGTAGCCGTCACATGGTCCATATCGTAGCGGTAGGCGTATCCCTTTATCTTCTGGAACGCGAACACGAAATCGCCTATCCTCTTTTCGACAGTGCTGTCATCCACGAATACGCCCCCGTCGAACACTCCCTTGCCGTAGTATTCGTCCCTGGTAACACCCATGAGGTCCCATTCGCGCTTGCCAGCATCGCATGCGATATAGGATTCCAGCGGTTCCTTCCAGTATATCTGCGTTCCCTTGCTGCCGTTATCGCATTCGCCCTCGTGCTCGACCCTGTGCACATAGAGTATGGTATCGGTGGAGTACATTTTCCTCCACATCTGGCCGTTGCAAGTCCAATAGGTCCCCTCCACGTTTTCGATCCTGCCATCCGTGGTGTCTGTACAAAAGTAACCGTTCTTCTTGTACAGCGGAACGCTATCCGCGGGCAGCTCGTACCAACGCTCCCGCAACCAATCGCAACGATAAACCTTGTCCCCATACAGCAAAAGCTGGTACTCCACGCAGCGGCGCAAGTCCTCGACGGGCGGCACAACCTCCTCTTCAGTCAGGGCGGACCACGAAAAACCGCCGTTGCAGATAGAATACTTATCGCCGTACTTGACGATTTCGCCGCCCTCGCCCTCGTCTCCGAAATAGGCCGGAGCCACAATGGGAACCCACTCCATGTTGCGGCATTCATAATATTCGCCCTCGGCAAATTCCACCTTTTCCCACTTGCGGTTGATGGTACATGCGCCGAACAAATCCTCCACCGTCGTTTCAACGACAGAATCCCTGGATGTCGTATCCGCAGGCTTGTCTCCGCCCTCGGGGATGCTATCGGCTTTACAGGCGGGAAGCGCGTCGACACCCACAATCATCTTTGCGGCAATGTAAAGGCGCCTTGCGAGATCGGTCATGTTCGCCGTCGCGGAGCCGGCCGTATCGCACCGGGATTCTTCGAGCCCGTAGTACTCGATAAGCTCATCCGTGATTTTTTTTGCAGGCAGGACATCGTCCCATCTCTTGGAACCGCCGACCGCGGAAGAAAGCTTCTTGAAGTTCCTGTAGAACGTCGAATCCCCGTTAAAGAAAAGGCAGTACTGGTACGCCAGGGCCTCGAGCGTATCGGTGCCGTAGGGGGTGTTCGAGATTTCATACGCGAATTCCCGTTCCGGATCCAGCAGCTCATGGATAGCCCCGTACACATGCTTCCTCGCCAAGTTGAAGGATTCGCCTTTCTCCTGCACAAGCTTTTTCAGGCGATCGCTTTCGAGCGCATGGTAAAAATCGACATTCACCGTCCCAGTGTTCACGAGGTTCGCGTAGGCGCTGAACTTCATTTCCTCGGACTCCTTCACGTCCCTGAAGCGGCAGGTATATTCAAGCAGCGCAAGTCCCGTCGGGAACTCCATGGCGGGCGCCTTGTACGTAAACTCGATCCTGTTGCGCTCAATGCGGGCCGTAACGGACTTCAATTTCTTCAGGTCGGTCGTGAGCGAGAATATTTCCAGCTGTACCGGTTCCAGATTGGACGCCAGATTGAACCTTCCTCCAAGTTCGCGATTCACGTTGCTGTAAACTGACGAATCGAGGCTGTCAGCACTCTCTTCCATCCCGAATTCCTTGTCCAGGTCCCGGCAGTCGCCCGCATAGTACGTTTCACTGCCAAAGCACGCGACCATCAGCGCGGCGCAGCAAAGCAGCAAGGCCCATGCGCGCAACGATGTCAAAGCTTTTCCCATGGTTTCTCCTCTTCTTCGACCGTTGCCGTATCCGGGATGCCACCGGGATAGACCGAGTCGATGACAGCCTGGCTGTCCGTCCACTCGTAGCCCATCACATAGGCGCTTGCATACCCGAACCCCGGCCAGATTCCGACCGTATCCCTGTAGGTGTACGAATGGCAGATATAGGGCGTGTTCCGGAACTCATAGATATCGCCGAGGCGGTACGAATCGCATTTCGCGAACGTATTCCTGATGACGACATCCATGTTGTCCGTTTCCTCCCAGTCGATCAGGCCGCAATGGTAGAATACAGAATCTATCTCGACGACCCTCTCGTTGCCATACACGCACATCCCCAGTTTTCTTTCCAAATCCGTCACGGTCCTCCAGTGGGGTTCCACATTCAAGGTCGAATCGTGCGGACGGTCGCACACGAACACGGTATCGTAGAAATCGCTCCTGCGGTTCGGATTGGCAATCGAATCGCCGAGGCGGTCCGCCGTGCAGTATTCCATCCCGTATGCATTTTCCCAGAAATTCGGGACATAATCGAACGGACGGTTGATAGAAATCCCTCTCACGCCATCCCAGTCCATCATATTGAAGCTCCGCACAAGTTCATCGGCCGCACGGACGCGGAAAAGCGTATCGCCCCACTCCCCCGCCTCGATGGCCTTCCTCATTTCCCTGAAATCGCTATAGAATACGGAATCCGAGACAAAGTAACGGCAGTAGATATAGGGAAGGAACTCGTAGCCGGTATTGTTATAGCCGCGATTCCTATAGTCGTAATTATCTATCCCGAAAAAGTCATCCAGCCTCGCATAGGCTTCTGCCCACGCGGAATCGTAGGACATCGACAATTCGTCCATCAGCTTTTCGATTGTCCCGACAACCGCTGCCGTATATATATTCAGCTGCGGACTATAGTCGTCCACCTTCGCATATCCCGAAAATTCCATTTCCTTGTTGCTTGTCGCCATGTAAATCCTGAGATAGGCCGCGTGCACGGCAACAGGATCCGTCACGAAAAGGTCCACAAGGTATCCTTCGCCCATCGGCTTCGCCGGGACCGTCTTTATCACCTGGAACGAGGAATCGAGAAAAGTGACATTCACGACCTCCGGGACAATATTGTACTCGAAGGACACATGCACATAGTATGGCATCGGGGTATCGTCATAAGCCCCATCCGAACCTGACGGGTTGGAGGATTCGCCATCGGAACAGGCGACGAAGGGCAGCAGCGCAAGAACGCATATGAGGATACGGTACAACATTTGTTCTAAATATATAAACCTAGAGGCCACTTCTGCACCCCTTTCCTCCCCCCATTTTTGCACTTTGTCATCTATTTGCCCCCCTGTACGGCATTTTTTCCCATCAGAACGGAAAAAAATGATTATTTTAGTAAGTGAAAGGCTGAATCATTCAACCCCTCATTTGCAAGGTAGATATGTCCGCAAAAGTAACGAGCAGCGACAAAATTGAAGATTTGTTCCCGGAAACCCCCGTCCGGAAGATAATCACGCCGATCGAACGCCTGATGAAGGTGGAGACGACAGGCGGCATCGTGCTTATCATCATGACGCTAGCGGCCCTCCTCTGGGCCAACCTGAGTCCCGAAACATACCATCACTTTTGGCACATGCCGTTCGCGCTCACGATAGGCAGCTGGGTCGGTTCCGCCGACCTGCACTGGCTCATCAACGACGCGATGATGACGGTATTCTTCTTCAATATCGGCCTCGAAGTCAAGGGCGAAATGACCTACGGCGAACTCCGCAACCCGAAGGCGGCGAGCCTGCCCGTGATTGCGGCTGCCGGCGGCATGCTTTTCCCTGCGCTCATATACCTGCTCCTTTGCCCGCATGGCGACAACAGCGCCGCCCACGGATGGGGCGTTCCGACGGCGACCGATATCGCATTCGTAGTGGGCTGCATGGCCATTCTCGGCAAGAAGGTGCCGCATGCGCTCCGCGTGATGATTTTGACCCTTGCCATCGCCGACGACATCGGCGCCATTCTCGTTATCGCGATCGGGTACCCGAGCGGTGACGGCATCAACTTTATCGCGCTCGGTTCCGGATTCGCGCTCCTTATCCTTATCAACGTGCTGTTCCGCATCGGAGTCCGCAACCTGCTGCTGCACGGCCTTATCGGCATCTCGGTGTGGGCGTTCTTTGTGAAGAGCGGCGTGCACCCGACCATCGCGGGCGTGCTGCTCGGCCTTTCCGTGCCGGCGAAGCCCGTGCTCGCGAAGGGCAAGCTCGCGCATTTCGCGGGCGACGTGGGCGGCGTGCTTTCGGGCGAGGCGAAGGACCGCAACGAACAGTACGAAGTGTTTACGCTGCTGAAGCGCGGCGCACGCGAGAGCATCTCGATGCAGGAACGCTTCTTCAAGCCCCTCGTGCCGTGGGTGAACTTCTTTATCATGCCGCTGTTCGCGCTCAGCAACGCGGGTGTCGAAATCAAGCTGGGCGGCGTGGAAGTCCCGGTGATGGGCGCCGTCGCGCTCGCGCTTATCCTCGGCAAGCCTATCGGAATATTCCTCTTCAGCCTGCTCGCCGTGAAGATTGGCATCTCGGTGAAGCCCAGCTACAGCTGGAAGGTGCTGTGGGGCGGCGGCATGCTCGCGGGTATCGGCTTTACCATGGCGCTCTTCGTGGCGAACCTCGCCTTCGACGTGGGCGACCGCCAGGATTCCGCGAAGCTCGGCATTCTGCTCGGCAGCTTCTGCGCTGCAATTCTCGGTACGATATACATGAACATCGTGTCGAAGCCGAAGAGCGAAGGCTAGCCCCGGCATCCAGGTGCCCCATTTCGTCTACATGCTGCGATGCGCGGGAGGCCGTATCTACACGGGCTACGCCGTCGATGTGGAGGCGCGTTTCGAACAACATAAATCCGGCAAGGGCGCCAAGTTCACCAAGGCGTTTCCGCCGGAATGCATATTGCGCAAGTTCGAACTCGAAAGCCACGGCCAGGCGCTGCGCCTGGAAGCCCGCATCAAGAAGCTGCCGCGCGAACGCAAGGAGCTGCTCGCCGCCGGCGACGAATCCATCGCCGCGGAACTGATTGCTTCGCTTAGTTCATGATCAAATCGGCCACCAGGAACACGGCCATGGTGACGCTCGCGACGCTCACGAAGCGCTGCACGAACTTGTTGCCCTTCTTCCTCTGCGTGAAGCTGCCGAGGTAGCCGCCGAGCCAGGCGCCTGCCGCCATCACGATAGCGATGGGCCAGTCGATCTTTCCCATGACTCCGAGCGCCACGGTGCTCACGAGCAGAAATACGTTGGTAAGCGAGTTCTTGAGCGCGTTCACGTGGACGGCGTCCATTCCGGTGTAGCGCGTGAGCCCGAAAATCTGTACGAACCCTACGCCCACCTGCACGATGCAGCCGTAAATCGCTATGCCGAAGAATCCGAGCGCGCCTTTCCAGGTGAGCTTTTCGGGTGGTGTCGCGGGAGGCTTGCCGAGGATGTCCTTGCGGAGGTTGCTCATGACCACCACGACGCAGATGACGACCGCGAGAATCGCCTGGAACATCTTGTCACCAATGCGCACGAGGAAGCATGCGCCCACGAGCGCGCCCAGGAAGGTGGGAATCGCGAGCTGCACGAAGATTCTCTTGTTCAGGTAGCCGTGCTTCATCAGGTTGAACGCGCTGCTGAAGTTCCCGATGATGAGCCCAATGCGGTTCGTGCCGTTCGCGACGGTCGCTGGCATGCCGAGGAATATCATGATGGGGAGGCTGAGCGTGGAACCGCCGCCCGCGATGCTGTTGATGAGGCTCACTACCGCGCCCAGCACGAAGAACGCCGGGTACTGCGCATACTGCCACACTTCGGATTCAATCATTTCGCGAGTTCCTTCTCGAGGAACTTCTTGTTGTCGAGCACCTTGCCCTTCTGGGGATTTTCGGGATATTCGGCCAGGCACTTTTCCAGCGGTGCAATGGCATCTTGCAGCAGTTTTTTCTTCTTGGCGGCATCCTTGAGCTTCTGCGCCTTCGCGAATATCTGCGAGGTTGTTTTACGCTGGGCGTTGCAGAACGCGGTCGCGAGTTCGTTATACTTCGCGTTCGCTTCCTTGCGCAGCTTGCTCGCCTTGAGCTTGATGAGCAGCGACTTGGCCTCGGCGAACTTCGACGCTGCAATCAGCGTGTCGGCCTTCGCGAGAGCTTCAGCGGGATCGTGGTTTTCCCAGTATTTCGCCGCTTCGGCATCGGCGGACTGCATCATTTCCTTGACGTGGTCGGTGTATTCCTGGATGCGGAGTGTCTCTTCGAAGTCGCCGTAGCGCATGCGGAATTCTTCGATTTTCTTGAGAGCCTCGGCGAATTGCGCCTGGTCATCGGCCAGGGACTTGATTTGCGCGAACTCCTTTTTCGCCTTCTCGAGCGTATTGGCGAACGCGTTCTGCTTCTGGACCTTGGCCCAGTTCTCCAGGGAATCGCCCGGGGCGAGCGCGATCAGGCTGTCCGCAATTTCTGCCACCATGCTGTAGGCAGCCTTCACGCGGTTCATGTTCTGGATGGTGAGCACCAGCGGCTCGAATTCCTTCGCTTTTTCGGCACGCGTCTTGCCGAACTCGTTCAGCATGGAATCGGCCTGCGACTCCCAGGTTCCCCAGAGCGGCTTGATGACGCGAAAGCGCTGCAGGTAGGCCGTCGCGGAGTCGGTGAGGCCAACTGCGTAGAGCGAGTCGGCGTGTGCAAACACGCGGGCGGCGAGGGCCGGAAAGTCGGTGTAAGGGTCGGGTGCAGCAATCGCGGCTGCTTCCGGTGAGGTGCATACAACGTTATCTGCACCCCTGTCGCCGTTTACGACCGGCACGGAATCCGGAGTCGAAAGCCTGTAGCGGTCGAGCGCGTCCGACGTGAAGGCGACCTGCCCTTCGCCGGTAGCGGTCTTCGATGGAGCAGCCTTCGTCGATGTCGTGGTTTGCGGTTTGCCTTGTTCGGAGGCCTGTTGCACAGTTTCGGTCGCCTGCTTCGGCGCATCGGCCGTCGCAACATCGGCAGCGGGCATATCTGCCGGCTGCAGCACCGGGGCTTCCGTAGCGGGGCACGGAGCATTCCCCGCGCAGGCGCTGAGCGCAAGCGCTGCCGCCGCAATCAGGGTTGCAAGTTCAAGTCTTTTTGTCATAGGTTACTCCGCCTCGATAGGCACGAATGCGCCGCCGTCCATTCCTTCCGGCAAATCCCAGTCGTCGTCCTTCGGCATTTCGGCAGGCTTTTCGGCCGGGGCCTTCACAGGAGCCGGCGCAGGCGTTGCAATTTGTGCGGGCGCTGCTGTTTGCGCGGGCGCTGCGGCCGGGGTTTCGGCGGCAGGCGCCGGGGCAGGGACCTGCTCGGGCGCGGGCTGCGCGGGGGCTTGCGGCGCAGCTTGCTGCGGTGCCGCCTGCGGAACCTGATCCGCGGGGGACTGCGCCGTGGCTGCGGAATCCGCAGGCATCTGCGATGCGGCCGGCGTTGCAGCCGGCTCGGCGCTGGCCGGCACCTCCTGGCTAGAAGAAGATTCGGCGATGACGTCGCCCATCGGCATCGGGAGGCTCGTCATGATTCCCGATTCCGCGATGGATTCGGCGGCCATCTCCTGCACCTGCGGCGGTACGAATCCCGGAACCTCGAGCCAGGGCAGCGGGCGACCTGCCGTCCCCGCTTCGGTCACGTAGAGGCCCGTCATCGGGTCAACCGTAATCTCGCCGCGTTCGTTCGCGAGCTGCAGCGGCACCTCGCCCGTCGCGAGAAGCGATATGTCGTAGAAGTCCACCATGTCGGGTACCTTGAGAATCTCGAGTTCGTCCTTCGCGAACGAAGCCCACTGCGGAAGGCCGCCCGAGGCGCCCGCAATACGCGTCTTGCCCGACTTGAGCGGCTTGTTGTTGTCGAAGCCCACGTAGCTGCCCACGGCGATTACGGAATCGAGCGCGAAGCCCTCCTTCTCGTAGACGTACGTCGGGATGCCGCCCATGAACGCCACGTTCCTGTAGTCGTTGGTGGTACCGGTCTTGCCGACCACGGGGTAGCGCAGCTTCGTCTTTCCGTCAGCGCTCACCACCGCGATAGAAGAATTCTGGCTCCTGGCCGTACCGTTCGTGAACACGGAGCGCAACATCGCGCCCATCTGCGAGGTGATGTTCTCGTCGAGCACCGTCTTCGATTCCACGGTGTTCCTGAATACCACGTGCCCGTTCCTGTCGCGGATTTCCTTGATGAGGCACGGCTCGTTCCATTCGCCGTCCTTGCACTTGTACACCTTGCCCGAAAGGATTGTCTGGTACGCCGTGCTGATTTCGCCGAGCGTAATCTCGTTCACGCCGAGCGGCATGCTGAACACCTTCTGCAACTTCTGGTTAATCCCAATCTCGTGCGCGAAGCGCGCATATTCGGCCATCGAGAGCGAACGGCGGAAGTCGGGCCAATAGCGGATATATTCGGGAAGCAGGTAGTCGATTTCGGAATTCACCGGATCGATCATGGCGGAAAGCCGCTTCATGTCGGCGAGCGTGAAGTTCCTGAACAGTTTCACGGAATCGAGCGGTGGCAGCGTTTCCGAAATATCGGGGTCGAGTTCCTGCATCTCGCGCTTGCGGAGGATCTCGGCGTAGTCCTTGTAGTTGTGCGCGATGAATCCCTTGATCTTGTCGTCCTTCTTCGCCTGCTTCATGGCCACGTCGTTGTAGGTGCCGAAGCGCAGGTTGCGCACGTCCATCGCCTTGTCGAACTTCTCTTCGCTCTCATAGAGCGCGGCGAGCTTGTACTGCGCCCTCGTGAACTCGATTTCACGGCGCACCTCCTCCTTCATGGTGAGGCCAAACTTATCGCGCAGCCTCGCGAAGTACGCCTTCGAATCCTCGTCGGGGAGCTGCGCGTAGCCGTTCTCGGCCGCGACCGCGTCGAACTCCTCTTGGTTCAGCCTGTCGAGCAGGTGGTCCAGAAGCCAGATGCTCGCGATGTTCTCGGAGCGGGTCGCCGCCCACGCGATGCTCACCACGTCACCCTTGTTCTTGTGGTCGGGGCGCGGGAAGTAGAACTGGTTCACGTACTGGAACACGTTGAAATCGTTCTCGAGCGGGTTCATGTAGTTCCAGTTGTGCTTGAGCGCGAGCGCATAGAGGATAGGCTTCCAGCTGCTGCCCAGCTGCCGCAATGCCTTGAAGCTGCGGTCGAAGTCGGTATTGTGGAAACCGCCCTGGCTTGCGAGCACCTTGCCGTTCTGGATGGCCACGAGACCGCCCTGCAGCACGGGTTCCGTCTCTATCTTGCAGGGTACGAACCCGTTCACCTTGTTCTCGTCCACGACGCTCACCAGGAGGATCGCGCCCTTCTTCATCTGGTTGCCGAGCACAGCGGCCGGGTCCTTGCCCACCTGCTTGCCGAACTCCTTGAGCGATTCCTCGCCCACCTCGCCCTTGAGCTGCCCGAACCCGAGCCTCAGCGCCTTGAGCGAGCCGTTCTCGTTGTACAGCACCGTGTCGACCGCACCGTAGAGGTAGTCGCCCTTGCGCGCGTTCACCGCCTTGCTCGCGAACTGCGCCTTCGGGAGCACGAAACCGCCAAGCTGCATCTGCAGGTTGCTGATGTTGTTCTGGAGCGCGCGCTTTGCCGCGGCCTGGCTTTTCACGTCGAGCGTCGTCACGATCTCGAGCTGCGCCTTGCGCCAGTCGCCGATGCCCTTCTCCTCGAAGAGCTTCTGGTAGTATTCACCGGAGAGCTTCTCGTCGATACGTTCGAGCGTGGTCGAGACGCTGAAGCGGAAGTTGCCGTGCTTGAAGTGCAGCGGTTCGGCGAGAGCGTCGTTCATCTGTTCCTGGTCGATATAGTTCTCTTCCACCATGCGGCCGAGCACGTAGCGCAGGCGTTCCTCGCCGCGCTTGATGGCCCTCTCGCGCCGCTCTTCCGTGCGCTGGATGAACGGGTCGTAGTTGAACGGCCCCTTCACGGAACCCGCGATGAACGCGCATTCCGCGAGCGTCAGGTCCTTGAGTTCCTTGTCGAAAAAGTACTGCGCGGCAATCGCCACGCCCTTGCCCGTACCCGAGACGTGGAACTGGTTCAGGTAGAATTCGAGAATGTCTTCCTTGGAAAAATGCCTTTCGAGCCTGAGCGCGTCGATGAGTTCCTTCCACTTGGCCTTGATGCTCCTCTCCTCGCGGCCGAGCACGTTCTTCGCCGTCTGCTGGGTGAGCGTGGAACCGCCCTGCCGCATGTGGCCGCTCTTCACGTTCGCGGCCATCGCGCGCAGGAATCCCTGCAGGCTGAACCCGTTGTGCGTCCAGTAGCCCGCATCCTCGGCGGCCACGAGCGCGTTCACGATATCCTTCGGGATGTCGCCGTAGGGCACGTAGAGGCGGTGGTTCGCATCGAAGAAGGCGCCGAGCAGCTCGTTGCCGTCGCGGTAGTACACGCGCGTCTCGCCAGAAAGCACCTGGAGGATAGTCTCGCGGTTGAACTGCTTGTCGGGGTCGCGGTCGGGAAGCACCTTGAACACGAAAATATACGCGGGAATGCAGCAGATGAGCCCCACGAGGGCGAACGCCGCCATAATCTTCAGGAACTTCACGAGCCTGGAGCTCTGCTTCTTCTTTTTCTTCTTTCTTTCTTCTGCCATAAAAATCGCCAAAAGGACCCTGCGGGTTGCGCAGAGCCTCTTTTTTTGCCGAATATAGCTTTTTTTGGCCCTACCCCCTTGAAAATCGGGCGAAAATTAAGTAAAATTAGTGTCCCCAAGATGGGAAGATGGCCGAGCTGGCCGAAGGCGCGTCCCTGCTAAGGACGTATAGGACTTAATCCTATCGCGAGTTCGAATCTCGCTCTTCCCGCTGCAAAGGTCCCCCGGAGCGATCCGGGGGATTTTTGTTTTTTCGTCACTTTTTTCACATTTGCGCTTGCCTTTTGGGGAATATTTATAGATATTTCAAGCATAAGAACGAATCAAGGAGTTTTTTCTATGAAGACCAGCAGCTTTATTTCCGGACTCGCCCTCGGTGCCGTCGCAGCCATCGCCATCAACAAGAAGTTCTTCGGGTGCAAGTGCGCCGAAGGCGCCGATTGCGACAGCTCCGCCGTGAAGGACGCCGAGGAAACGGCCGAAAAGCTCCGCAGCTCCACAGACAGCCTGCTCGCACAGCTGAGCAAGAGCAACGAGGAGAAGCACGAGTCCGAAGCCAAGGTTAAGGAACTCGAGGACAAGCTCTCGACCAGGGAGACCGAGATCGAGAACCTGAAGAACATCATCGACGCGAACAACGCCCAGACGAAAAAGCTCGAGGACGAACTCGAGCAGGTCAGGGCTTCCAAGTAGCGGTAGCGGATTATTCCGCGGAACCGGAACCGAGGGGCGACGTATCCCACGAGGCGTTAGGGCCTTCTCTCCAGGCCTTCTCCCTGGCGGCGTTCACGCGTTCCTTGATTTCCTGGTCGATTCTTACGACCGCTTGCGCCCCGCTGAAAATGCCCTCGGGGCACTTTTTTTCTTTTTCGTCGTCATCCTTGTCCCGGAACATCTGCTCGATGAAGGAAGGTTCATGCCAGTAGCCGTATTTCTCCGTGCCCAGCACGACCTTGTCCCGTACCGCTTCGATGGTCATCTGGCAGCGTGAATACGTGCTGCGGTAGACTGTGCACTCGCTCGTGTTCTCGCATTTCAGCACTCCGTTGACATAGAAGTCGTATTCGTCATCGTCGTCGGCCACGATGGTGACAGGTTGGATATTGACAGTCGAAAAAAAGACGGACGCGCAGCCGGTATGGAGCAGCGCACAGAATGCCAAAAGCGCGAGTATGGAAAGTTTAGCGGGTCTCATGATATTGAATATAGATTAAGCGGGGCCCGGCAGTACGCCCGTTTGTATATAAAATAATGCGTTCCGTCGGAAAAATGTGAAAATCACCCCTCCATGGCAAAAAAGGCGGTCTAAAGCTTATTTTTTGCTTATACCTATTGACTTTCTGCAATAAATTTTATAAAATTAAATTGTAAACAATTAAACGCGGTAAAACACCGCCAACAATACCCCCAAAACGGAGGCTCATCATGGCAAACATCTACGATTTCACCCTCACCGACGGCAAGGGCAACCAGGTCCCGCTCGCAAACTTCAAGGGCAAGGTAATGCTCATCGTGAACACCGCGACCGGCTGCGGATTTACCCCGCACTACAAGCCCATCGAACAGATGTACTCCGACTTCCACGACAAGGGTTTCGAAGTCATTGACATTCCCTGCAACCAGTTCAAGGGCCAGACCCCCGGCACCGACGACGAAATCCACGAATTCTGCACGCTCAACTACGGCACCGAATTCCCGCAAATGAAAAAGTCCGACGTGAACGGCCCCGACGAACTGCCGCTCTACACCTACCTGAAATCGCAGAAAGGTTTCGAAGGTTTCGGCTTTGGCGTGAAGGCCGCCGCCATGGCGCTTTTGCTCAAGAGCATCGACAAGGACTACAAGAAAAATCCCGACATCAAGTGGAACTTCACCAAGTTCGTCGTGGACCGTGAAGGCAACGTGGTCGCGCGCTTCGAACCCACCGCCGACATGGACGCCGTTCGCGCCTGCGTAGAGAAGTTGCTCTAGGAGATGCCGTGAACTGCCCCCAGCTAAAACTCGAAAACCAGCTGTGCTTTCCGCTGTATGCCGCGTCCAAGGAGATCACGCGCCGCTACGCCCCGTACCTGGAACCGCTCGACCTCACGTACACGCAGTACATTGTGATGCTCGTGCTGTGGGAAGAAAAGAAGTGCAATGTTTCTGAACTCGGCAAAAAGCTGTTTCTCGATTCCGGCACGCTCACCCCGCTTTTGAAAAAGCTCGAGGCCAAGGGCTACATCCAGCGCACCCGCGAACAGAGCGACGAGCGCTGCCTTTCCGTAAGCCTCACCGACCAAGGCGAATCGCTCAAGCGCAAGGCCGCGGGCGTCCCCAAGTCCATGGCCAGCTGCGTGAACCTCTCCGACACCGAAGCCAAGACGCTTTACACCCTGCTGTATAAAGTGCTGGAAGGGTTCAAGGAAGGGTGAGTTGTTTCTCTAATTCTCCACCAGCTTGGTGGAGTTTTTTTTCTAATTCCGCAACTGCCGGAACTCGACACATTCATCAAGACGACCATTGCAAACCGGCGCCCCATACCTATCAGCGCGTTGCGAGAGGAATCTGTGGTGGATTACCCCGATTGGGCGACTCGTGAGTTGCTGATGAACGCAATTTGCCATAGGGATTACACCTCGCATGGCCCCATACAGTTTTACCAATTTGATGA
>JAEEGH010003522.1_pt1 | contig 41119 bp, 37 predicted proteins | sample 9134181 | NCBI WGS metagenome assembly JAEEGH01 (sample SAMN16246544, study PRJNA631951) | gut metagenome | biome: gut microbiome; feature: rumen; material: DP-attached | host: Bos | place: Iran: Karaj | collected 2018-10 | reverse complement strand
ACATACTCGGGAAGATCCTGAATATATACGTTTGCTGCGTCCTTTGAAAGGATGCGCTCACACTCTTTGTAATACTCGGTCTTCTGCGCATCATCAGCCGTCTCCATAGCCTTGTGAAGCGCCTCGTCGAAGTCCTTGTTGCTGTAATTAAATGTATTTTTGCTTGAAGTCGACTCATATCTTGCAAGAAGAGCTCCCGCAGATACAGTAGATGCATCAAAACCTACAACTGTCGCCTCATATTTTTTGTCCGTATATACATCGCTGAGCCACGTATTCCACTCAACTTCCTGAATATTGGCCGTAACACCCACAGCCTTTAATTCCTCTACAAGAACCTGTGCGGTATCTACATGCTGCTTGTAATTTGACGGAACAGTTATCGTAAACTCAAATCCGTTCGGATATCCCGCTTCTGCCAAAAGAGCCTTAGCCTTCTCAGTGTCATGATTGTAAGTATCATTAAGCTCAGGCAAAAAATATTTTGTGAACGCAGGATACATCGCACTTCCAATCTCAGTACCCGCTCCGTCGGAAACAAAATCCATTATCTCCTGAGGATCGATTGCATAGCAAAGCGCCTGACGGACTCTCACATCATCAAAAGGCTTAACGGCATTATTGAGATAAAGAGCCTGAACCAGATTCATCGTTCCCTCATATATCTCGAACTTATCCGAAAGCTGAGCAACCTGAGCCGAAGGAATCCTTGCATACATATCAATGGAGCCGCCCTCAAGGTCAAGCACTATCGCATCCGAATTTGCCTCGATCTTGAATACTACATCCTTGATAAATGCCTTCTCTCCCCAATAATCATCAAATCTTGTAACAACAAGACTCTCCTGAGGAGCGTTGGAAACATATTTGTAAGGTCCTGTTCCGATAGGATTGGTATCGGGATTCTCATTTGCCTTAGGAATTATCGCCACGGTAAACTGTGGAAGAAGCTCCGAATCAGCCTTATTGAGCACCACCTCAATATGCTTGTCATCTACAATATTTACACTCTCAATTTCTGAAAAAGAAGAAATAAGCGGTTCGCTGCCGTCAACTCCCGCGTTACGTTCCAAAGAATACTTTACATCCTCTGCCGTAACATCGGTTCCGTCGTGGAACTTTACTCCGTCTCTGAGTGTAAAGGTGTAAACCTTATTGTCCTCTGATACTGTGTACTCACTGGCTACAGCAGGGTTAAGATTACCGTTCTCATCGGGTTTAACGAGTCCTTCAAACACGTTAAACATTACCTCTTTCGTACCTGCCCCCGTCATATGGTGAGGGTCAAGACTGTCAATATCCTGAGGTATTCCTACGATAAGCTTGGAAGTATCTCCCGCATTTGCAGACTCGGTAGCAGATGAAGCTGCTCCCGCGTTACCTGCGGAATTCCCTGTCTTGTCGCTTGAACATCCGCTCAATGCAACAGTCAGTGTAGATAACACAACAGTCAGAAGTGAGCAGATTCTCTTTCTGCCATGCCTTCTTGTGATCATGTTAAATCATCCTTCCTAAAATATTATGTTCTGCTCTGGGATATGAACTAAACTCGTGTAAAACCTCGTTAAGTTCATCCCCATGGCTCGCACTAGCCTCGAAAAGACCTCGGCAAGTGCTCTGCTCAAATATATAGCCTTGACATTTTTTTGTCAAGGCTATAGATCACTCTTTTTTAAGGAGTGGTGTGCTCTTATCGGTTGAGTCGGTAATAATACCGTCAGCTTCTTTCTTAAGAACTGACTTAAGCTCGTCCATAAAAGTGTTCACATCTTTAAATTCACGGTACACAGAGGCGAATCTTACATAAGCTACGGGATCGAGATTTTTCATCTTATCCATAACTATCTCTCCAATAGCTCTGCTCGGTATTTCCTTCTGTTCCATATTAAAAACTTCCGTTTCAACGGCGTCAACCATCTTGGTTATCTGCTCTGCGCTTACAGGTCTCTTATGGCAAGCTCTGAAAACACCTGCTTCAATCTTTGCTCTGTCATAAGGTTCCCTGATGTCACCCTTTTTTATGACAATAAGAGGAATTGTCTCAACCTTTTCATAGGTCGTAAATCGCTTCCCGCATGAATCACAGACACGTCTCCTTCTGATCGAAGTATTTTCATCGGCGGGTCTTGAATCAATTACCCTCGTATCATCTTTTCCGCAGAATGGGCACTTCATAAAGAATCCTCCATTATGTCCACAATATATTGACTATACATAATCCATTTCCACAAATTATTGTATCATCATTTTTCGTATTTTTCCATACAATTTATAAGCAACTCTGTGGTGCGAGGTAAAATGCGGAATTTTGGGCATAATTAAAGGGCTATGGCACTTATTTAGTGCGACAGCCCTTAAAATTATTTTCTCTGCAGGAAATCCGGAATCTTAAGTGATTTGGGTTCCACTGTTGCCTTGATCTCGCTGGGTCTGTTGATTGAAAATCCCGGTCTCGGTGAAGAAGATGCGGCCGGTGTATCAGTCACAGCGGAAATAGGCGAAATTATCGGCTGTACCGGAGGTACGGTTGCGATAGGTGTAATAGGTGTCTGAACGACAGGTGTGGGCACAGGTGTAGGCTGTGATGTTGCAAATACGCGATTGGTTGCGCTCTGTGCAGCAGCTGCCTTAGTCTGTGTAGTCGTCTGAACCTTCTCTTCAATACCTGTTGCGATAACAGTTATTGTACAATTATCAGTCTTGCTCTCATCATACATTGCACCGAAGATGATGTTTACATCATTTCCTGCAAGCTGACGAACATATTCTGATGCGTCGGAAGCATCCTGAAGTGTGATATCACCGGAAATATTGATGATGACACTGGAAGCTCCGTTGATCTTAGTCTCAAGAAGAGGACTTTCAACCGCCATCTTGACAGCGTCGATAGCCTTCTCGTCTCCCTTACCGTTACCGATACCGATATGAGCAATGCCCTTGTCCTTCATAACAGTCTGAACATCGGCAAAGTCAAGGTTGATAACAGCAGGAACATTGATAAGATCGGTGATTCCCTGTACGGCCTGCTGGAGGACTTCATCAGCTTTCTTGAGCGCGTCAGGCATTGTTGTACGCCTGTCTACGATCTGAAGAAGCTTGTCATTAGGAATCACAATAAGTGTATCTACATTAGACTTGATATTCTGGATACCAAGCATAGCATTTTGCATACGCACACGTGCCTCAAAGCTGAAAGGCTTTGTAACAACGCCTACGGTAAGAATCCCCATTTCTCTGGCAAGTTTTGCAACAACGGGAGCTGCACCTGTTCCGGTTCCGCCACCCATACCACAGGTAACGAATACCATATCAGCACCCTTGAGCGCTGCAGAAATCTCTTCTGCGCTCTCCTCTGCCGCTTTCTCACCAATCTCAGGCTTAGCACCTGCTCCAAGACCCTTTGTAAGCTTTTCACCAATCTGTAAAAGCTTGGGTGCCTTACAAAGCTGAAGCGCCTGCTTATCTGTATTAATACCGACAAATTCTACACCGGTAATATTTTCATCTACCATTCTGTTAACAGCATTATTACCTGCACCGCCAACCCCTACGACGATGATCTTGCAAGTAGTTTCAGCATCGTTTGACTTTATTTCAAGCAAGTTTTCTCCTCCTTCATAACTTGGACTCCTTATTAGCTATGATACGATTTTTTTACTCAATTATCAACCCGTTTTTTAAGTAGAATTTTGTTTAAATTTCACTTTACACAGACACAATTCTTTAATTTTTCGGAGTAAATGTAAAAAGTTTTGTGTCTTCATTTAAATCTTTCAGATTAAGAATTCCCGTCTGGCCTTCGAGTTTTGGCAGTTGATATTGAAGTTGTTGAATTTTTTCGTCAATATAATCATTTTTGCCTATACTGACCTCAACTCCGCCGAAATAAAGATAGACATTAAAATCACTGTCAAAAAAAATCTTATCGGCGTGAAGTTTGTATTTATTCAAAAGCTGCGTAATATCGAGGATCTCACCGAATATCAACTTATGATCTTCATCGATAGGCAGCTTTTCGTGCATGGTAATATAATCAAAATTAAGTCCCATGACCTGCGGGACATCTTCGGTAGTTTCAGAAGAGCACTCAACAACGATGCCCTCTCTGTCAAAGTAGATATAACGTCCAAGATATGCTATATATCCCGCCACGGCCTTTTCAAAAACATTTATCTTGACCGTATCTTTCGATACTATATCTACATCGATCTTTTCAATAAAAGGAATGTCCTCAATGCTCTTGTTCATGTATTTCATGGATAAAAAAATCGAATTATGGCACAGTTTGTCCGTCATGACCATATCGGCTATCTCATCTTTGGAATAGTGAGTATTTCCGTCAACCTCAATATTCTTAACGGTATAATTGTCCGCAACATACAACACCGCCGCTGCGACAACCAAAACAGCAAACATGATTATGCCCGTAATAACATAAAGACTCCGTTTATATCTAAAGGAGTCTCTCAGTTTCTCAAAAGGATGAAAAGCCGATCCGGCAGCATATGAACGTTTTTTTCTTTTTTTACGTTTCTTTTTTGCCATATTCAAACTATCTTCCTATATTTCTTCCGACATTAAGTGCCATTCCAAGTTCCGCAAGCTGGAACACAACCGCTGTACCGCCGTAGCTTATGAACGGAAGTGTGATTCCCGTGTTGGGAATTGTATTGGTAACAACCGCTATGTTAAGAATAACCTGAATTGCTATATGCGCCATAACGCCGATAACAAGCAGTGCTCCAAACATATCAGGTGCATTGTTTGCAATGATCATAAGTCTCCAGATAAGAAGAAGGAACATGAGCATTACAGCGATAGCACCGAAAAGTCCGAGTTCTTCGCATATAACCGAAAAGATCATATCATTCTGCGCCTCGGGAATAAATCCCATCTTCTGCATGCTCTCGCCGAGACCTTTTCCGAATGTTCCGCCGGATCCGATCGCATAAAGAGACTGAAGCGTCTGGAAGCCTTTACCTGTCGCATGTCCCTGAGGATCGAGCCATGCGAGAACTCGCTCGGATCTGAAATTTCCTTTTGCTCCCGCGCTCGCGATTATAAGAACCGTAACAGTTGCAAAAGCACCAACCGAAAGCGCTGCCATTACATATCTCTTATATCCCGGAGTCGCAACAAAAAGCATGATAACCGCGATTCCCATTACGATGATGGCAGAACTAAGGTTTTTGGTACACAGGCGGATCATTATCGCAAGAAATGCCGGAAATCCTATCGCCACTCCGTATCCCCTAGGGGTTAAAAGAAGCTTCTGCAGCCTTAAGATAATAGCCGCAACAAATATGATAACGGCAACCTTAGCTATCTCCGCCGGCTGAATCGACCCAAGTACAGGAACCCTGATCCATCTTTTCGCACCGTTGATCTCTTTTCCTATGATGGGAGTCAAAAGAAGCAAAACAGCCGATGTCGCATACAGCGGAAACGCGATCTTTCTTAAGATCCCATAAGGAAAGTAAGACATAAATATCATAACAACTATTCCACCAAACACCGCCCCGCACTGGTGCTTGAAATAATATGACGAGTCTCCGCCCATCTTAAGATTAGCCCAATATGTACTTGTCGAATATATCATTACAAGTCCAAATGCGAGCAAAAAAAGTATTACAAATATCAAACTGTAGTCAACATATGTTTCTTCTCTTTGCCTTCTTAAAACGTTCACTCCGGTCCTTGCCATATCAGATCATCCCCTCATATTTTTTGTCATATTCTCAAAGTCTGTTTACATACTCCTTGAATTTCTTACCCCTTGTTTCATAGTTCGGGAACATGTCCCAACTTGCACATGCAGGTGAAAGAAGCACCGCTTCCCCTTCTTTTGCGTTAGAACTGCAATATTCAAGCGCCTCTTCAAAAGTATCCTTAAATACAAACTTATTAAAACCGTGCTTCTGCGCACACTCTGCAATCTTTTCCTTAGTCTGTCCGATAAGAACGAGCATCTTTACGGTATCGCCAAAGTTCTCGATCCACTCGTCATACTCACTGCCCTTGTCGTAGCCGCCACCGATAAGTATTGTCGGCTTTGACATAGCCTTGATTCCCTGAATTGCAGCATCGGGATTGGTTCCCTTGGAATCATTGTAGTAATCTACGCCATTCTTGGTCGCAACAAACTCGATTCTGTGTTCAACCGCCTTGAATTCACGAACGACTCTGAGAATTGTTGAAAAAGGAACTCCCATAGCCACAGCCATCGCAATAGCAGCCATAACATTCTCGACATTACACATTCCGACAAGATTCATATCGTGAATATTCATTACCTTAACCGCTTCGCCGGCGATACTCATGAATATCTCTTCACCGTCAAGGTAGAATCCGTCTTTAAGCTTTTCACTTGTTGAAAAGAAAACCACCTTGGCGGGACACTTTTCTCCAAACTCTCTGGTGTACTGATTGTCGTAGTTAAGTACGCATGTGTCCTCTTTGGTCTGATTATTCGTAATGTTCTGCTTCATCTCCGCATAACATTCCATTGTATGATGTCTGTTTAAGTGATCGGGTGTTATGTTTAAGATAGCAGAAACCTGTGCGTGGAAATTATCAACCGCCTCAAGCTGGAAAGAGCTTATCTCTCCTACGGTTACGGTATCTTCTTTCATCTCAAGTGCGCTCTCTGCGTAGGAAACACCTATATTTCCAACAACATAGCTGCTCTTAAAGTGAGCCTTCATTATCTCTCCCACAAGAGTCGTTGTTGTAGTCTTTCCGTTTGTTCCCGTGATGGCAACAAGTTTTCCCTTTGCAAAGTTATAAGCAAGCTCTATCTCGCTCCAAATAGGAATGTTTTTTTCCTTGATACGAAGTACCGTAGGTGCATCGAGAGGAACCGCAGGGCTTGGTACAACAAGTACAAGCTCGTCGAGAACTTCGTCTGAGATCTCACCTATGATGATCTCTGTATTCTCTCTATCCTCTTCATTAAGCTTTTTTACTATATCTTCTTTTGTGACCTTGGTATTTTCTTCAAGCATTACGGGCACGGCGCCGACCTGATGAAGAAGTCGCACGGAACCTACTCCCGACAATCCCGTTCCGATCACAAGTACTTTTTTTCCTGATATCTCACTAGCTTTCATATCTCTCAACCTCTGTTATAATCCTGCATATGCTATAAGGCACATGATAACTGTTACTGTTGTAAATACATTAACTACCTTTGTTTCTGACCAGCCGCCCTTTTCAAAATGATGATGGATCGGAGCCATTCTGAAGATTCTTTTTCCGTTTGTAAGCTTGAAATAAGTAACCTGCATGATAACGGAAATAACTTCGATAAGGTAAATGAATCCGACGATCACGATGAAAAGAGGCATATTCATAACATATGATATCCCCGCAACGAAACCTCCGATTGCAAGAGATCCGGTATCTCCCATCATAACTTTTCCGGGATAAACGTTGTATACAAGATATCCGAGAAGTCCGCCCATCATTGCAGCTGCCATAACTTCCGCGCCGGTCGATCCGTAACGCATGGCTGCCAAAACGAAAAAGCCTGCAACAACAGCCGTTACCGATGCGCAAAGTCCGTCAACTCCGTCGGTGAAGTTTGTTCCGTTAGCGGTACCAAGTGATATGAAACACAAAACAGGAATATTAAAAATTCCAAAATCTATCGTGTTTCCCAAAAAAGGAACCTGCATTGCAAGTGTCATATCCGTGCAATTCTCTACATATAATGAAAAAGCAATTGCCACAATGAGCTGTCCCAAAAACTTCTGCCAGGCTCTGAGTCCAAGGTTATGCTTTTTTACAACCTTGATGTAATCATCGATAAATCCGATCACGCCAAATCCGAAAGTAAGTATAAGAACAGGAATTACTTCCTTATGAAATGCAGCATAGATAACACCTATAATAAAGAAGGGAAGCAAAAAGATAATTCCTCCCATTGTCGGAGTTCCCGTCTTTTTCTGATGAGATTCAAGTCCCTCTTCTCTCTCAGTCTGTCCCGCTTTGAGCTTTTTAAGGATCGATATGATCTTAGGCCCCGCAAGTACGGCAATAAGGCATGATGCACATACCGGTATCAAAGTTCTTACAATATAATCATTCACGTAAATACCCCCACTGAATCTTAATTATTTGTTGTTTCCTCGGGCGCATCCTCTGCCTGGTCATCCTCAAACGCGGTGCTGCCCAATTCGTATCCACTGTCAGGATCGATTAAATTTCCTGTATTCGGGTTAATATAATACCCCGTCTCAGGGTCAACGTCAAATGATTTCCAGATAGGTTCCTTTTTTTCTTCAGTTTCTTCTGTTTTCTCTTCAGATGAAGCTCCCTCGGCTGCTTCGCCCTCTTCCTGCTCAGTTTCTACTTTGGGAGGTGCCGAAGTTATACCGAATTTTTCTCTGTGCTCATTAAGCTCCTGCTGCTGTTTCTCGCTGATTTCCTCTGTCATCGGATATCCGAGATAAGGAAGTGCCTCCGTGAGGATATTTTTTACAATAACTGTTGCAAATCTTGCATTATCCTGTGCAACCGTATTAGGTCTGTCAACAACAACATATATTGAGATTTCCGGCTTATCCGCAGGTGCATATCCCATGAAAGAAACAACATAGTTCTTCTTATCACGTCGACCGTTGATACTCATCTCGGCCGTTCCGGTCTTGCCGCCTATCCTATATCCGATGGGCACTGCAGTTGTACCTGTACCGCCCTCCTGAGTAACCGTGTTGCAATACTCGATTATCTTTTTCGAAGTGCTGTCCGAAACAGTCTGTTTCAAGAGCCTCGGCTCTATATTCTTGATCGTGCTTCCGCTGCTTGAAAGAATCTTTTTTACAACATGAGGCTGATAGAACTTTCCTCCATTAATTAAGGAATTGAAAGCTGTTATCATCTCTATCATCGTACAGTTGTAACCCTGACCGAAAGAATATGTTGCAAGATCGGCAGGAACCATTACAACCTGTCCGTCCTTACTGTTCTCGCCGTTTTCTCTGTGGATCATTACATCCGTATCCGTGAAAGGTTCACCCGGAAGATCGATATTTGTCTTAAGTCCCAATCCAAGGTTTTTCTGATACTGGGAAAAAATGTGTATTCCGGTCGCCTGGGCAACATACATCATCGCAACGTTGCAAGATTTCTGGATACCCTGCTGAACCGAGATAAGTCCGTCGCCGCCCGTGTTATGGCAGTGAATCTTATGTCCGCCGACTTCAAGATATCCACCGCAGTTGTATGTTTCGTTACCAGTGATCTTGCCGCTGTCAAGACCTATGGCAACGGTAAGCGGCTTAGAGACCGATCCGGGCTCATATGTATCGGATACGCAGAAATTTTTCCAAAGCCTCTGCAGATTGGTTACTTTTTGCTCATAAAGTTCGGGGCTGTCGCTGTTGTTAAACTCATCAGCTCTTTCCTGAGTGATATAGACGGGATTTTCTTTTTCGTCTTTAACCTGTTCCACTTCACCTTTATGCTTTTTGATATTGCCGTCTTCATCTTTTATATCTTCCTGAATCACTCTAAGTTCCGGCATTCCTACCAGCTTAGATGCATCCCAGGGATTATTGAGGTCAAAATTCGGGTAGCTTGCCATAGCAAGGATCTCGCCGGTATTGATATTTGTCATGATGCATCCGACATTCATCGCACCGTTACCCGGACGGGCTTTTCCTTTATTCTCTTCATTAAATACATTGAGATATTTCTCAACAACCGACTGAAGATGACTGTCTATGGAAGTAACTATACTGTTACCGTCTATTGCAGGGATGGTAGTTCTCTCAAGCTTCAAGTCATCGTCGAGATGACCGTATTCTCTTCCTTCAACTCCTCCCAGTATGTCGTTATACTGTTTTTCAAGTCCCCACTGGCCCACGCCGTCGGCCGAAGTAAATCCGATAACATCGCTTGCCAGAGTATTTTCGGGATATTTTCTTATATAATTATCTTCAAAATATACACCCTTTAGTTTTTCTTTTGACGCATAATCCTGAAAACCTTTTATCTCGTCATAGCTCAATTTTTTTGCCAGAATATAATATTTCTTATCGGGATTTTTTTGCACATAATCCTGTATCCATTTAAGATCAATCCCGTTTGCGCTCATCTGCTTTGAAAAAAATTTATTGAGCGCATTGAGCGTAGGCTCGATCTTATCTTCATCACTCACAAGAACATTCGCATTAAGGATAAGGTCGTACACCTTCTCGCTCCATGCAAGCGTGCTTTCATTACAATCAAGGATTGAACCTCTCTTATATGCAATTGATCTCGAATCATATTGCTGCTGGGAAAGAACTTTTTTCTCATATTCCTTACCGTTATTGGTGGTGATACTGATAAGTCTCGCTCCTAATCCAGCAAAAGCCAGTAATACCAACATAAAAAGTACTACCAGCTTTTTCTTCATTCCTATTGTAAATTTCTGCACATTTTTAGTTTTAATATTTTTCATGGCAAAAGATATTTCCTTATTACTTATTTGACGCCTGTGGTATGGGGGCGAGCTGTCTTACATAGTCGTCACCGCCATCGTCAGTATATTTCACGATCTGACCGTCATCAGCATAAGTCATACCAAAACCAATAGCTGCCTCTTTTATCTCATCAAGACTCATCCTGCCATTGGCTCTGTTATAGTTCTCGTCATTATCCTGCTTTAAACTGTTCAGCTGTTTCTCAAGCTGGGCTATATTCTTCATACTGGCAGTAACTCTTGACTGAAGAGAAATATAAAAAGCCAAAGTTCCTACCATTACAATCATTGCAAAAGACAAGAACAATAAGTATCCAAAACTCATATGATGGCGTTTTTTATGTCTTCTTAAAGGCTCCTGAACATGGACTCTTCTACGCACATGATCAGGTTCATATACTCGTCTGACTGTGTTGCCATAGATGTATGCGTTAGCCATATTCATTCTCCTTTCTGTTTTAGTGTGTGATCGGACCGTCACAGCGCTCTCTCAAAAACTCTGAGCTTTGCACTCTGCGATCTCTTGTTTTCAGAAAGCTCTTTTTCACTTGGAAGAATAGGCTTTCTTGTTATTACTTTGCCCTTTGAAACTTTGCCGCAAACACAGACCGGGAAATCCGGCGGGCATGTGCATGGCTTTTCATTGGTCCTGAAATTATTCTTCGTTATCCTGTCTTCCAATGAATGGAAAGTGATAACGCAGAGTCTTCCACCGGGATTTAAAAAGTCAATAAATCCGTCAAGTGAACCTGACAAAACGTCAAGCTCTCTGTTCAAAGCAATTCGTATTGCCTGATAAGTCCTCTTTGAAGGATGTCCGCCCTTCTCTCTCATCTTTGCAGGTATCGCGGCCTTGATAATCTCGTTGAGTCTGAAGGTCGTCTCTATAGGACTCTTCTCACGCTCTATGCAAATATGCTTTGCTATATTCTTAGCGAATTTATCTTCGCCAAAGTCTCTTATAATATGAAAGATCTCTGTCTCTGAATAGTCGTTGACTATATCTCTCGCCGTAAGCTGCTGTCTTTGGTCCATTCTCATATCAAGAGGCACATCCTCTTTGTAAGTAAAGCCTCTCTCGGCGTTGTCAAGCTGGTATGATGACACTCCAAGATCAAGCAAAATCCCGTCAACTCCGGTCACTCCGAGTTCTTTCAGCCTGCTTACCGCATTTTCATAGTTGTCTCTTATGACAGTTACTCTGTCCTCAAACGGCTGAAGTCTCTTTGTTGCAGCCTCGATAGCGTCTGCATCCTGATCCGTTCCGTACAGGTGTCCTCCGGCCGTAAGTCTCTCCGCAATGTAAAAAGAGTGTCCGGCCCCTCCGAGAGTTCCGTCCAGATATAATCCATCCGGTTTAATATTCAAATTATCAAGCACTTCCTCAAGAAGTACAGAATAGTGATTGAATTCCATGTGTTTACCTTAGATACTTAAGCCGTATTCGCTCATCTTGGCAGCAATTGAATTGATATCATCAAATGTGCTTGCCTTCTCCCATTCAGCCTTGCTCCAGATTTCAGCTCTGTTGCCGACTCCGGCAATTATAGCCTCCTTCTCGATCTTGGCATGTTGCAAAAGATTCGCGGGAAGAAGTATTCTTCCTTGCTTGTCAATCTCCGCATCAATAGCACCGGCGATAAAGAAACGCCCTAACATTCTGGCTTCGGGTTTATCCATAGGAAGTGATTGTAGTTTTGCTTCAAACTGTTCCCAGCCTTCTTCGGCGAATACGAAAAGACAGCCGTCAAACCCCTTAGTAACCACAAATTGTTCACCAAGAAGTTCACGGAATTTAGCAGGAATTATGAGCCTTCCTTTAGCATCGATGGAATGGCTGTATTCACCTTTAAATGCTGTTCCCACTTATCTCCCACTTTCAACCACTTTTTAACACTTTTTACCACCTGAAGTCATTATAAAACAAAATTAATCATTAAACAACCTTAAAAACATAAAAAATTAGTAAAGTAATTAGCTTAGATATTGTCGTAATTAGCACATTTTTAGCATAAAAAAGGAGCCTCTTTCAAGACTCCTCTTAATCGATTTTAAGCTAAAGTAATTTCTGCTATTGTGTTTCCGTTATCTTTTTATTCTTTATTTTCTGATTCAATTTCGTTATTCATTTCTTCCTGAGCTTTTTCACCCTCAATTGCTTCGGATTCAGGCTCAGATTCTTTATCCGCTTCTTTTTCCTGCTCTACCACGGCATCTGTGCCACCAACTGCAACCTTTGAAAGTCTTACTCTCGTGACTACCTCAGCAACAGCCGCAAATACAAAGCAGCACAATCCTATCATCATGGAAATCGGTATCTTGGTATTGGCGAAAAAGAGCCTATCCGTTCTCACATGCTCTATCCATGCTCTTCCGATTCCGTATCCGCCCAGATACATGAGTGTGATCTCGCCGTCGAACTTCTTATGCTTTGTATAAAGAAGAATTATTATAAGAAGCCCCAGGTTCCACAAGCTTTCATAAAGGAATGTCGGAGAAACCTGAATGTAGTTTGCTCCGTTCATGTGCTCTATCATGAGATCCGAAACATCGCTGCTTCTGACCATTTCAATAGGAAGTCTCATTGCAAGAAGACCGTCCGTATACTCACCAAAAACTTCTCTGTTGGTGAAATTGCCCCATCTTCCCATTACCTGTCCGAGAAGAAGTCCCGGCATAACGGTATCGGTAAGCTTTAAGAACTTGCATTTTTTTACTCTTGAAAAAATGTATATCGTCGCAAATCCCGCAATAACACCGCCATATATCGCAAGTCCGCCGTTTCTTATCGCAAGGATTCCAAGAAGATCATCCTTGTAACTGTCCCACGAAAAGATGACGTAATACAATCTCGCTCCTATTATGGAAAAGATAATCACATATACCGCAAGATCCCAGTAAATATCGGGGTCTTGGTCTGTCTTTTTCGCAACATTCGCTATAAGAAAAAGAGCAAACAAAAAGCCGAGTCCGATTATCACTCCGTAAAGTGCAATGGTAAATCCGAACACTTCAAAGCTTTTAGGGACATTGTGCAGATATATGTGCAGATTAGGAAAATCTATGTCCATTCTCCCCATATCACCGGCTGTCATAGTATTCCTCCCGTATTAAACATTGAATCTGAACAGAATAACATCTCCGTCCTGAACCACGTACTCTTTTCCTTCCATACGTACGAGTCCCTTCTCTTTTGCTGCCGCAATAGAGCCTTCGCGAAGAAGATCCTGATAATTGATAACTTCCGCCTTGATAAAGCCTCTCTCAAAGTCAGTGTGAATCTTACCTGCTGCCTGAGGTGCCTTTGTTCCGATCTTGATAGTCCATGCTCTTGTCTCATCCTCTCCCGATGTAAGGAAGCTCATAAGTCCGAGAGTCTTGTAACTTGCAGCAATGAGCTTATCAAGTCCCGACTCTGTAAGACCAAGACTTTCAAGGAACTCAGCCTTCTCGTCTTCATCAAGTTCTGAGATCTCAGCCTCGATCTGTGCACTGATAACGAACACTTCACTTCCTGTCTTGGATGCAAGTTCTTTAACGGCAGCAACATATTTGTTTGATGCACCGTCATCCGCAAGATCTTCGTCCTTAACATTAGCCGCATAAATTACGGGTTTCCATGTAAGAAGATCAAGACTGTTTACAAATGCCTTCTCCTCCGGATCTTCAAACTCAAGTTCTCTTGCCATCTTATCAGCTTCAAGAACCTCTTTTATCCTATTTAATATATCAAGCTCTTTTGCTGCAGTCTTATCCATTCTTGCAGTCTTTGCTGTCTTGGCGATTCTGCGCTCAAGAACTTCAAGATCGGCAAATACAAGCTCAAGGTTGATTGTCTCTATATCACGCACGGGATCAACACTTCCGTCAACGTGAATAACGTTTGTGTCATCAAAGCATCTAACCACATGCACGATTGCATCAGTCTCACGAATATTTGCAAGGAACTGGTTTCCAAGTCCCTCACCCTTAGATGCTCCCTTAACAAGTCCCGCGATATCAACGAACTCTATAGTAGCAGGTGTCACCTTCTTGGAATGATAAAGGTCCCCAAGCTGCTTAAGTCTGTTATCCGGAACAGCAACAACGCCCACGTTAGGGTCAATCGTAGCAAACGGATAGTTCGCAGCAAGCGCTCCTGCATTTGTAAGTGAATTAAAAAGAGTTGATTTGCCAACGTTGGGTAAACCTACGATTCCTAGTTTCATTTTATTTCCTCCATGCCCGAATTCACGGGCTTTTCTTGTATTTTATTTCGGAGGTTTACGCCAATTTTACGCCAATTAGTGTAAACCTATTGATTATTTTTTTACTTCCCAAATCACAAATTTCAGTTTCGTTCCCGTGCCAAATCACAAAATTGGCGTAGAATTTTTTGAAAAAATCTCCATTGCTTCCTCAAGGGATTCATCTGTCATATGTACATATGTATCCATTGTAGTGGAGAGATTGGAATGCCCCAGAATCTTCTGAAGGGCTTTGGGTTTTACTCCTCTTTCAATGCACCTGGTAGCAAATGTATGCCTAAGTGCATGCATACAAAAAGGCTTTATCCCTGCAGATTCACAGATTTTATACAGATTGGTATCATATGATGAGTTCTTGGTCGGTTCGCCTGTTCTGAAGTTAATGAAAACAAGGTCTTTCATTCTAAAACGTCTTGTGCGCCCACTGCGAGGATCAATGTATTCAAGTTCCTGCTCCAGAAGAGGTGATTCCTTGCGAAAAGGTCTCTTTTCATAGACAGATCTTAAAATATCATACGCCTCGTCCGTCATAGGGATTGTCCGAAATCCGGACATTGTCTTAGGCGGTGCAGCTCTCCACTGCTTCTGTCCATAGCGAAATTCCATCTGCTTCTCAACAGTGATTGTACGCTTATCGAAGTCAACGCAATCCCACGTCAATCCAATAAGTTCTCCAGTTCTCAAGCCTGTCTGTAAAACAAGCAGGAATTGCGGCGCATTCCTTGTCTTCTTAGCAACTTCAACAAAACGGTTCTGCTCATCGATAGTAAGGAAGTGTATCACACCTCTCTTCTTAACCTTAGGCATTACTACACCATTAAGCGGCTGCTTGGGAATAATGTCATTCATCATGGCACTTTTCAGCATTGAACCCATGCAAATATATGTCTGATAGATTGTGCTTGAAGCATATCTACCATCCATCGCATTTATGATCTGCTGACAATGCATAGCTTTGACATCCGTAATCTTCATCTTACCTATACGAGGCTTAATATCACGCTCATACCTGTCACGATAGTTCCTTTGTGTATTCGGTGCCAATGAGGATTTAAAAGTCCTCATCCAATATAGGTACCACTGATCAACAGTAAGAGTCTCTACTCTGCCGTCCACATCCTCATCACTATTCAGTTTTCCCAAGGCGACATATTTCTTTGCTTCTGATACTTTATCAAAGTATTTCTCATGTCGCTTACCATCTGCACCTGTATATCTGGCGGAATATTTTCCGTCTTTCCTTTGCATGACCCCAGGTCCAAGTTCTTTACCTTTCAGGTCTCTACCCATACGATCAGCTCCTTTCCTTCTTCCGAAAAAGAGCCTAAGTGCAAGCAATACATTAACACAAATAGGCTCTTTTTTCAATATATTGGCGTAAAGTCAAAAAGGCGAATCACACCTCTGTAGCGCGGTTTATGTACTCTTCGAAGGGCACTCTTTTGATTAAAGTTTTCTTCCCAACGTACAATACAAAATCACAAAACGGTGACTTGGTTAGCTCCCTGAGTTTATTCATCCCGATGCCGCTATATGCAGCCGCCTCTTCAATGGAAAGATTCATCTTATCTTTGATTGCAACTTCATAATGCTCACTGCTCATAAGGTACCTCCCTTCTCAAATACCGATTCCATATATTCGCATTTATTTTCAGCCAAAGAAAGACGCTTACTGACTCCGTCAACACATAATGGAACACACATATCAAAAATGCGGTCATATATTCTCTGATACTGAATATCATCTCTTGCTCTAAGCTGCTTCATTTCTATAAGTGACAGGTTAGTGGTAACAATGAGCGGCTTGCCGGATTCCCATCTGCGATTAACAACATTGAATACATTCTGCATAGCAAACTCAGATTTTCTCTCAGCTCCAAGGTCATCAAGAATAAGCAAGTCATAATCCGACAGTGACTTTACATACTCTTCTGAGTCAAAGATGGAGATATTGCTAATTTCCGCGAAGTCTTTCATCAGTACCCTCAAACCTTTATCCAAAAGCGCATTAGCTATAGCGGCAGCAATGTAAGTCTTTCCGCTTCCCACGCCGCCAAATAGAATAAGCCCTGCTCTTTTATGTTTTACCTCATCCCAGTTAGCAACAAACGCTTTTGCCTTGTCTATCATCGGATTTTTGCCGTCATCATTTTCAAAGGTCCATTCACGCATTCTGGATTCGTGAAAGCAAATATTCCTGTTCCCAGCGACAAGTGCCTGGAACTCCCTTTCTTTTCGTTCAGCCTGCTCTGCTTCATACCTGCTGCGCTGACACTTACACATAATATGAACCTTAAAATCGGCACCCATAATTGAATTAGGAATAGCATGCTGCCTGGGAGTATGACAATTGCTACAGTATTCAAGGCCACCATCTCCAATATAGATATCATCTTCTGCTTTCATTAATAATGGCCTCCTCTCCCCGATGTATATTTATCTGTATGTAAGTTTTGTATATCTGTATAGTTATTAGTGGTCATATTTCCGACTGTCTGAGAGCCAGAATTCTGCACTTTGCCAATCCGGTTTTCTGTCTTACCGGAGTCAAAATTCTGTCCCATAAGACAACTTTTTGGCACTCTTACATAGATATGCGTGGTATAGAGATCCATTCGTTTTCTGTAAATAAGTCCATGAAACTCCAATTCCTTTAGTGAAGCTTTTACAGTAGATATTCCCTTACCGACATATTTCGCAAGCTCCTCAATAGAAAATCGGACATAGACCTCACCACAGTCGTTCTGCCAATCATTCTTCTGTGATAAAAGTGCCCTGTTCAAAATACTGCCATAGATTAACAGCGTTGTACTGCTGAATCTACTGTTTAAAAGACATATTGGAACCGGTATATACATTCCAAGGCGAGATTCTTTCCTCATGCTCACAAAATCTGTTTTCTTGCTAAACATTCATCACGTCCTCCCCATAAACTTTAATGTATCGATCCAGGGTTTTCTTCTGCCTGTAATACGAATTTCTAATTTCGGAAAGTTCCTTTTCCAATTCCTTGATTCTCTTATTCTCTCTTGCATTTCTGGATAGTAACACATCCATATTGTCATAGAATTCATCTACAGCCTCAGCATCAAGTTCAAAAGAATCATCTTCCTTGCAATACCAAATCAGTCCGATACTATTACTTTTTGCCACATTCACACACGCTCTGGCACTGGACTCAGGCATTTTAAATTCATCCATCAGCGCTTCCTTAAGTTTCTTGGAATTCACTCCTCCATCACAACTCACAACCCAGTACACCGGCAATTGTGTTGCCAGATGCCTCAATATCTTCACAAATTTCTCATCAGTGTAATCACTCATTGCAATCCTCCTGTCCTGCATTATTATTGGCTGAAGCTTCTTTGCCTTTCATCTTGTATGTGGGACAAAATATTGGCTAATCCGAAACAAGAAAATAAAAAAATACAATCGAGTAGGAGGAATTTCTCACAAGTGAGAAATTCCGACCTCTCACACCACCGTGCGTACCGTTCGGTACACGGCGGTTCAATCAACTTAACAAGTAACACACCTTTTGGTGTAGTAATCTAACATTGAGACTAGTCCAAATAAGGCTAGTCTCTTGTTGTTTATTGCTACATTCACCGCTCCCATGCTGCAAACATAGGCTATTCTTTGACCTGTGTATGCAACTCGTCTTGCAGTATCTCTGTCGATTCCAAGTTTTACAAGATTCTTTTCACGATTCTGTGGAGTTTTCCAGTGTTTCCAAATGCACATGCGGAGTCTGTATCGGATGTGTTTATCCATCTCCCTACATAAAGTTTTCATACTACCTATCTTGAAGTAGTTTATCCAACCTCGAATAAGCTGATTGAGTTTCTCAACTTTGTGGCTGTTGCTAACGCCCCAACTACGGCAAGTAAGGTCTTTCATTCTCTTCTTAAACTTTGCTACTGATTTTGCATGCGGCTTTGCCTTAAACTGATGTGCCCTTGAATCAAAGTAGAATCCAAATCCAAGATATTTAAGTCCTTGTGGTTTGTCCACTTTACTCTTGGTCATGTTGACCTTGAGACCCAGTTTCTCCTCAATGAATCGCGAAATATTTCTCATGACTCTATTAGCAGACATTTCACTTCCGACCATGATGATACAATCATCTGCGTATCTTACAAAGTTAAGCCCTCGCTTTTCCATCTCCTTGTCAAGTTCATTCAACATGATATTCGCCAGTAATGGCGAGAGATTTCCTCCTTGTGGTGTTCCCACAATAGAGTCCTCGTACTCATCATCAATCATGATTCCACTGACCAGGTATTTCCTAACAATGGAAATAACATCTCCATCTTTAATAGTTCTACCTATGATGGTCATTAGTTTATCGTGATTTACTGTGTCAAAGAACTTTTCCAAATCAATATCTACAATCCAATCATTACCGTCATTCATCATGTCGAGCGCTGTTAGGATTGCTTGCTGTGCACATCTATTAGGTCTGAATCCATAACTGTGGTCATGAAATTGTTCCTCATAGATTGGTGTTAAAACTTGTGCTATGGCTTGTTGTATGAATCTGTCTGTTACTGTTGGTACTCCTAGGTTTCTGATGCCACCATCAGGCTTTGGTATCTCCACTCTTCGTACTGGCTGAGGTTTATACTTTCTTGTCCTCAACTGTTCCTTGATGATATCGCCGTTCTTTTCAAGGTGTTCTTTGAGTTCTGTGTACTTCATTCCGTCCACTCCCTCTGCACCTTTGTTTCGTACGACTTGCAGATATGCTCTGTTGAGATTATCGCTAGATAGTATCCGCTCCATTAGACTACTTGTGTCCATGCGTTCTTTCCTTTCCCCCCGCTTGATTTGACCGTCCTTCCCCGATTGGTTACGGCAGATGTTGTCATTTCTGCAACGCGAGACATACTCAAACTTATTGATTGTTCACCCCTTCGCTCCATTTCCATTACAGAAACTTCTTCACTACTATGGGTTCGGCTGACTTCTCACAGTTCGTTGTTACTAGGCTAATGAAACCTCTGTGAGACCTCCACGCTTAAGGTGCACGCTCTTTCTCTCCATATATCCGCCACATTTACTCTGCTACTACAAATGTGATAGTTATTGGACTTCGTTGTTATTTGCCAACTTGTCCCTCGTAGCCTAGCCTTATATGTGATTTCTGTCCGTCGGACCAGAGATTTGCTTACAGCTTCCTTCAGATTCCACCTCACGATGGACACCCTTGCTGTTCAACTATACACTTCCCACTATCTGGGCGTGTTCGGGACTTTCACCCGTTAGAGAGCGCCCATGGCGCGCAAACAAATAAAGCCGCAGATAATCTGCGGCATGAAAACAGCTATGGATTTTCGGCTTTTTACCATGCAGATTTCCTGCGATGGATTTTAGAAGCATAAAGTCATCATATAAGCGTTTCTGCACAAAAATTGCGATTGCAGAACATCTGCGCATAATGCATCAAAAAAGAATAACAGGATACGCAAAAAGTTGCAGGCGCAATTTTCGCAGAAACCATGCACCCACGGTGCCTGGATTAGGGCGTATCCCTATAATTCTCCTAAACCACCAAATAATGTCCAACAAAAAGAAATGACGTCAAATCGACATCAACCCCAAAGTAAAATGACGTCAAATTGACGCCACATAATATTCCTTATGAGAAGGTGGGCAAGAATGAGCCTGTTTCTATAGCTGATGAGGTGCCGTTTGAGATACCTGAGAGTTGGGAGTGGGTGAGGCTCTCTACAATTTGTACTAAATTGGTAGATGGAGACCATAACCCCCCTAAGGGAGAAAACTTTGTTACACCATTTATTATGGCCTCATCAACCAACATAAACAATGACGCTTTGGTGGATTTGGAAAAAGTTAGATATCTTTCTGAAGAAGTTTTTATAAAAGAAAACGAGCGAACAAGTGCATCTGCGGGAGATATTTTTTTTACATCTGTTGGCTCATTAGGAAGAAGCTGCGTCTATGATGGTTCATTGAATATTTGCTTTCAGCGAAGTGTATCTGTAATAACAACACTCATATACAATTATTATTTGAAATTCTTCTTTGATTGTGGATATTTTCAGCAAAAAGTGATAAAAGAAGCAACTGGTACTGCTCAGAAAGGTTTTTATTTAAATCAATTATCTTCCTCTTTAATACCAGTGCCTCCGTTGGAAGAGCAGAAAAGAATTGTTGATGAGATAAAAAAGCACCTTCCTCACCTTTATGAGTATGAGATAAAAAAGCAGAAGCTTGATGCTCTTAATGAGTCATTCCCTGAAGCTCTAAAAAAATCCATTCTCCAAGACGCTGTAATGGGTAAGCTCGTCCCACAGGACGAGAATGACGAGCCAGCTTCTGTATTGTTGGAACGAATCCGTAAAGAGAAACAACGCTTGATTGCAGAAGGTAAGCTCAAAAAAGACAAGCATGAATCCATCATTTATCGTAGGGATAATTCTCATTATGAGAAGTTAGACGGTGTGGAACGGTGTATTGATGATGAGATACCGTTTGAGATACCGGATTCATGGGAGTGGATACGGCTTGGAAATGCATCAACATATGCTGATACAAAGAGTAAAATCAATGCACAAATGGCCCCTAAAGAAATGTGGGGACTTGATCTTGAGGATATTGAAAAAGGTGGACGGATTCTAGAATATCATACTATAGGGGAGAGAAAAGCTATTGGAGATAAGACTTGTTTTTGTGAAGGCGACATATTATATAGCAAGCTCCGTCCTTATCTCCAGAAGATACTTGTAGCTCCAGAAGATGGCATTTGCACTCCAGAAATAGTTCCTTTTCGAATGCTTGGGAATATTAGTCATGAATATATTGTTATCTATCTGAAGTCACCTTATGTTGATAACTATGTAAATGCAGCTTCCTATGGCGTAAAAATGCCAAGAGCCGGCACAGAAACAATGACATCTTTGCTTGTCCCTATACCACCAATTTCAGAACAGGTGCGTATTGTCGCTACAGTCGTATCTCTATTGGAACCACTGAAAAAAATATAATTCACTACTATACTATCGTCTCGAAAGGAGGTCTTTCGAGATGATTGACACATTTAAGAACTATTTGAAGGGTACGAACCTTTCAGAAAACACGCAGGAATCATATCTCTTCGCGGTAAAGCAATATCACAAGCGGTATGATGACAAAATCACGAAAAAGAATCTTCGTGATTATAAGATATGGTTGATTGAAAACTTTAGCCCTAAAACAGTTAATCTTAGGCTCCGAGGTATTAATTGTCTACTGGAAAGTATCGGGAAGGAGTCATGGAAACTTACCTTTGTAAAGGTTCAGCAAAAACCATTTCTTGAAAATGTGATCAGTGAGGCTGATTACAAGTATTTTAAGAAAAGGCTTAAGAAAGATGGAGAGATGTCATGGTATTTTGTAATACGCTTTCTTGCTGCGACCGGAGCCAGAGTAAGTGAATTGATACATTTTAAGGTCGAACATGTACGAGCTGGATATTTTGACCTGTATGCTAAAGGTGGAAAACTCCGGCGAATATACATACCAAAGGCACTTCAAAAAGAAGCCCTTTGCTGGTTGGAAGATAATCAACGAGAAAGCGGCTTTCTTTTTTTGAACAAATACGGAGAGCGAATTACTACACGCGGCATTTCTGGACAACTTAAAATGTTTGCTGACAGATACGGAATTGACAAAACTGTGGTATATCCGCATTCTTTCCGCCATCGTTTTGCTAAGAGCTTTTTGGAACGTTGTAATGATATAGCTTTTCTTGCCGATCTTATGGGACATGAGAGTATTGAGACCACAAGAATATATCTACGCAAGACAGCTACTGAACAACGTGAAATAGTTGATAAAATTATTGATTGGTAATTTTATGGGCGTATCTTCCCTTACAGAAGATACGCTCACTCTTATAGGCTAACAATTTTTTACTGACACATCTAAGCGTTTCAACGATTCTTTTTTGTTCTGCTCTTGGAGGTATAGGAATTAGCATTCTCCCGAGGGTTTGTCCATTACAGTTGGGTTGAGCTGTGGCTGTAGTTCCTGCTTTTAGCTGTTCCCAATATAACGGGGATTCCATAAAATATTTAAGGTATTGTGGGCAGAGATTGGCATTATAACGGGTTCTGATCAAGTATCCGGCGTAAATTGCTTCTTCAGGCACTTCTGTTACAAGATAGGACTTCCCTACAGTTCCTCCTGTACGAGCAAATAGTATATCATTTGGCTCAAGTAAATATGTTTCAATATCTTCTTCCGTAATATCGCAATAAGGGACGGTATTCCATGTCACCTTATTATCTTGTATATCACTGATTCTTACCATCTTAATACGACCAGTTGCCTTCGCAGAGGCATTATAACCATATTGAATGGAATCAGAAAGATTCCCCCATCGTTCCCATTCCCAAGAATCCGGTATCTCAAACGGTATCTCATCATCAATACACCGTTCCACACCGTCTAACTTCTCATAATGCGCATTATCCCTACGATAAATGATGGATTCATGCTTGTCTTTTTTGAGCTTACCTTCTGCAATCAAGCGTTGTTTCTCTTTACGGATTCGTTCCAACAATACAGAAGCTGGCTCGTCATTCTCGTCCTGTGGGACGAGCTTACCCATAACAGCTTCTTGGAGAATGGATTTCTTTAACACATCAGAAAAACTATTGTTTAAAATATCTAATTGAGTCTGCACTTCATAATATTTGTTTATATAAGGGTTTATGGAATCAAAAACAGATATGATGCGTTCTTGTTCAGCCAGAGGTGGAATTGGAAGCAAGAATTCATCCCATAAGCCTCTATTTATTATAGGTGTCGCAGTGCCTCCAGCTTGCTCATGCATCAGTTTTATAATGTATGGAGACGAGATGCAGTAAAAAAGATATTTTGTTTTTATTTCAATTGGTGTAACAGAGTTAATTTGCTGATTAAACGCAACCTTTTGCTCTGTAATTGCAGCTTTGCCAATTGAACCACCTATACATACTTGCAAAATCGAATTTGGAATTACTGTTCTACCAAAAGATTCTCCGTCAAACGAAAGGCCCTTATCATAATAGTCTATTGTCCCATTTTGGATATTACCTGGACCTATGAAAGGCAAATCATTTCCAAAATACTCAGGATGTAACTTTGATGGTGTATTACCAGTTTGTGTTATTCCTACATTTTTCAATCTCACCCATTCCCAGCTCTCCGGTATCTCAAACGGCACCTCATCCGCTATGGAAACAGGCTCATTTTTGCCCACCTTCTCATAAGGAATATTATCTTCACCACGGAAGATATAAGAAGGGTTCTTCTCCTTCTTGATTTTACCTTCTTTGATGAGTTTTTCCTTCTCTTCTCTGATTCTCTTTATAAGTTCACTTGCAGGCTCGTCGTTAGGATCTTGTGGTACAAGTTTTCCCTGAACCGCCATCTGCAATATAGAATTTTTTAACTGCTCTGCTGTCATAAAGCATTCAATCCTTTTCTATTCGATATCTACGATCTTTTGTTGTACCAAGGCTCTCTATTTTCCCAAGTTCCACCAGTTCATTCAATAATTGTCTGGTTCTTGGACCTTTTAATCCAATCTCCCCTGCAATAGACTCCGTGGTATACTCCCCGCCATCTTCCATTATGGTTAAGATTTGCTTCTGGCGCTCAGTAAGTCCGCTCATATTATCTGCTGATTTTTTATCCGCTGATTTATTCGCTGATTTTTTGCTAGAATCCGCTGATTTATTCGCTGATCCGATGTTTGCTTTCAGATCCTCCGATATTAATGCAGCAAGTTTTCTTGCGTTCTCACTAGCAGGTTGTACCATTTTGTTTATTTCAGCGAATCGTGAAACAGCCTCATAAACTCCCGAGAAATCCAACTGATCAACAGTCTTCATTGCGTTAGAAATAGCGTTGGCAACTTCCGTCAGATTTGCACGTACCTCCGGTGATATTCCAAGATTATAGATAGATAAAGCATTCCTCATTGCCGTTAAGCTTTCCTTAGACACACTCGGCAGAGACACAATACTATCCTGTAATTCGTCAACCAACTCTGTCCATGTTGCCAATGTTTTGAGTGTAAGCGTTACTTGATTTAAATGTGTATCTTCATGTAAGTCTGGTTCAACCCAATCTTCCTGTTTCCACGCATTAAGTATCGTTGGAATACCTGATCCGGCATTGTCACCAAAGCCAATCATACGCAGCATTAATTGCATATTGGGATTTCTTGACTTTGAGTTTCCGCCCTTAAATATCTCTTCAACGGAAAGCTTAAGGCTTCCGGGATTTGTAAATATGAACTCATCCTGTTTCTTAATAATCTTAAGAGTCCCCGCATCTAGCAGATAATCAGAATGAATTATCATATTAACGAACGCTTCCCTGATTGCCTTATGTATCGGTGTATCGTCAATACGCTGCTGATTATCGAGAACAAAAGGTTTTTTCAGATCAGATGTCAATTTGGGAGAGACTTTCATAAAGAAATTAAAAAGATTATTCTCCCATGTACCATCGTATGTTACCCGATCACCCCAACGCATATCGTCCGTAGCATTTCTTTCGTCTCTATAATCCATCATAAGATTAGAGAATCTTTCCCTGATTGAAATTCCTTTACCAAACATGAGCAGACCTGCTATAGTAAGACCCTCAATACCTTTGCTACGATCTTTCTTATACCCTCCAAGCATTGTAAGGAATTGTTTATTATCTTCCTGATTCCAAACATGGTCAGGATTGTTATTCTGAAACATGGTTCTATATCGACTCAGCGTTTCAGAATCAATATCATTCATATCATAATGTTCCAATACTATTCCATCATTCCCCTCAGATTTCTGATCACGTAACATGGCATTTACTTCATCTTCAGAGGCATGATAGTCGCCCTCGTGGTTTCTTTTAAATGTTCCAATGTATGGATTCCCATTTATAAAAACCGGTCTGTTATTATAATCTGCTCGTGGCACATGAATAGAAATAACTGCCAACTCCGTTGAGGGAATCATGACAATCTGAACATCCTCATCCGTCAGGATATTCTTATTTACCTTGTTACCATTAATAGTGTCCCAGAAGGCTTTAACCTGAACATCATAATTCTTTATACCTTGAATCTGAAACCGTTCCTCAGGTAATTTCTTTTTCTTATCTTCCCTGACCCCCAAGAATATATAACCACCATTTGTATTTGCAAAAGATGAATATGTATCCCATATGGACTTGGAAAGATTGCTGTCAGACTCCTTGCACTCAACATCTACCTTTTCGCCTTTATTAAGGAGTTCTTTAACATCTGATATCTCCATATAAATCCTTTCTGCACTCCTACTACTTTGTATCAGCCTCAACTTCCTCTAAATCAATACCAAGGATATCCGTGATCTGAGCAAGAATTCTATCGATATCTGCATTGAGGCTTGCTCTTTTTTCCTGATACTGCTGTATAAGTTCCTTAGGCGGAAGAATCTCCTCTTCTTCATGAGGATATCCGCATAGGTCAATATTGTAAGTTCTATCAGCAATTTCCTGCGCAGAATACTTTTTTGCCTTTTCAAAACCATCAAGCGTGATTTCTTCCCTGTTATTCCACCAATCAATAACGGGTTTGAAATGCTCCAGCTTCATAGGCTTTGTCTTGGAAAAGTTCTTATATCCATCAGGCATATCAAGACGATAGAACCAGGTTTCTTCTGTAGGCTTTGTGTTATCAAAAAATAATACATTAGTTGTAATGCTTGTATATGGAGCAAATACGCTATGTGGCATACGGATAACTGTATGAAGATTAAACTCTGATAACAGTTTTTTCTTTATCGCAACCTTGGCATTATCGGTACCAAAGAGAAAACCATCAGGCAGAATAACCGCTGCTCTTCCGTTTTTCTTAAGACGATACATAATAACAGACATGAAAAGGTCCGCTGTTTCTGAGCTGGCTAAGTCATCCGGAAAATACCCCTGTATGCTTTTATCCTCATGTCCGCCATATGGTGGATTCATAAGGATTACATCAAACTTATCTTCATCTGTGTAATCCAAAAGGTTCTTTCTCAAAGAGTTATCATGATAAATATTAGGTACTTCGATATCATGAAGAAGCATGTTTGTCACACAAAGAAGATAAGGAAAAGGTTTCTTCTCTATGCCATAAATACTGTCATCAAGGAGCTTTTGTGCCGTAGTATCAGTGACTTGCTTATTAAGCTGTGAAAGCCAGCTTGTGATAAATCCACCGGTACCGCAAGCAAAATCTGCCATCTTTTCTCCTAGTTTAGGCTGTATCATAAGTGCCATAAAGTCTGTAACAGCTCTTGGGGTATAAAATTCACCGGAAGAACCTGCTGCCTGCAACTCACGAAGAATCTCTTCATATACCGTTCCAAAGGCATGGCTTTCTTTTACATCATCAAATTCAACCTCATCAATGACATCAATGACCTGGCGAAGGTAAACTCCGTCCTTCATATAGTTATTGGCATCTTCAAAGGTTGATTTTACAATAGCCTTCTTTACAGGAGTATCCGGTGTTACATTTAGTCCTTTCAGCGTCGGAAACAGTTTATTATTCACGAAGTCCAGGAGCTCATCACCTGTCATAGCATGACCATTATCATTTGCCTGAGCCCAATTTCTCCAACGACATTCTTCCGGAATGATTGACTTATAGTTACTCTCATTTAATTCCCAATCATCCTCTTTGGCATCATACACCTTCAAAAAGAGCATCCATACCATCTGCTCAATTCTCTGCGCATCACCATTAATGCCGGCATCCATGCGCATGATATCTCGTATTCTCTTAATAAAGCCTGACTGCATAGCCATTATTACATTACCTCAACTTCGTATATATTTTCTTCAAGCTCTTTTACAGCTTGTTCGTACTTTTCTTTTCCGCCAAAGAGCTTTACTATCTTTGCCGGCTTTCCATAATCTGCAAAATCTGCAAGGGACAAGACTTTAATATCTTCAACTTCCGTGATGCCCTGATTCATATATTTATCAAGAAGAATTTCAAGAACAGCTCTTGCATCACCGGAATATTTACTGAAGAAATCTCTCTTCTTAACATTATTAGCTCGTTCCGCTCTTGTAAGAGGCTTAGTGCCATAAGCAACATAGCAGATAAAATCAAAATCATCCACATCATCCATGCCCTGATCATGTTTTAGCATCTTGATATCAATGCCAAGTTCTGCGAAGGACTGCTCTATAACTTCTTTTTTATCCTCAGATTTCCACCTGCGTATGAAATCAGAAAGGGAAGCATACTCACCCTTGATATTGGTTCTTGTATAGTCAATGATATCCTCTTGTCTAAGAAGCTTGCCGTCTGCATCATATACAGAAACTGTCTTATTGATGATTCTTACGGTACAGCCATCCTTATCAACAATTGGTTTTCCAAGCTTATCCGGATCTATGACAACAACGTCACCAGGATCATCTGAATAAGGTGTTCTTGGATTATCCTGAGTTTCAGTATGGTGGAATCCCTCATCCTGTTCAATCGGTCCATCCCAGTCGGGATCTGTAAAGAGTCTTGTTACATTACGGAAATCCATTACAACAAAATGAGTCTTACCCTCTTTTTCCCTGATACGAGTACCACGACCAATGATCTGCTTGAAAGTAGTCATAGAATCAACTGTCTTATCAAGCACAATAAGCTTAGTCATCTTGCAATCTGCACCTGTAGAAAGGAGCTCCGATGTAGTAGCTATTACAGGATACGGAGATGATACAGATATAAAATAATCAAGCTTTGACTTACCATAGTCATCACTGCCTGTAATACGGACCACATAATCGGGGTTCTCCGCAACCATATCCGCATTCAGATTAGTAAGTGCAACACGCATCATCTCCGCATGAAGCTCTGTAGCACAGAACACAATAGTCTTTTGCATTCGGTCTGTACTCTTGAGATAAGCAGTTATCTCATCTGCTACCTGATTGATGCGGTCTTCTATGATGATGTTGTAATCGTAATCCTTGTTGTTATATATGCGGTCTTCTATCTCATTTCCTGCCATATCAAGCTGCCCCTTGTATGGTCGCCATCCATCACCGATGTTTGTTGTGATATTAATAACCTTGAAAGGAGCAAGGAATCCATCTTCAATGCCTTGTTTTAAACTATATGTATAAATTGGTTCTCCAAAATAATCGATATTAGAAACAGTCTCACTTTCCTTAGGAGTAGCTGTCATACCAATCTGTGTTGCGGTATTAAAATACTCAAGGACTCTGCGCCACTTACTATCCTCTTTTGCAGATCCCCTGTGACACTCATCAACAATGATCAGATCAAAGAATTCCGGTGGAAAGAACCTGAAGTGTTCTTCATCATTCTGTCCGACCATCTGATGATATAATGCAAAATTCACCTCATAAGACATAATCTTCTTAATGTCATCATGAGCGAAATCTATTTTATGGATAGTCTTTTCAAGCGGAGAAAAATCCTGTTCAATACTCTGATCTACAAGAATATTTCTGTCTGCAAGATATAATATTCTCTTCTTCATGCCGGAACGGAGCAAGCGGTATACTATCTGGAAAGCAGTATAAGTCTTTCCGGTACCCGTGGCCATGACAAGAAGCAGTCTGTCCTTGCCATCGGCTATCGCTTCTACAGTTCTATTAACAGCATTACGCTGATAGTATCTGGGTGGATATGTATTCTGGCTGGAATAATATGGCTGTTCAACAATTTTCTTTTCTTCAGGGGTAATGCCCTTACCACCATTAAGTTCTTCGAAGTATCGTTTGATAAGTTCATCCTGAGTCGGGAACTCATCCAAGGAAAGCTGGCGCTCTTTTCCAGTAAGAAAATCATGCTCAAAGAAGCCATCGCCATTAGAACTGTATGCAAACGGCAAATCCATCATCTTAGCATATGCAATCGCCTGTTGCAGCCCATGAGAAATAGAATGATTATTATCCTTTGCCTCGACAACGGCAATAGGTTTACCATCATTCAGGTATAACATGTAATCAGCACGCTTGGGTGTGCCTCTTGAAACCATGTTTCCTCTTAAATTAATACGCCCGTCAGTAATTTTGGTCTCCATCGTAATTCGATCAGACCACCCTCTCTGCACCGCAGGCGTAATGTAATTAAGTTTGATATCTTCTTCTGACATCTGCTTCTTGTCTAATACTGTCATAGAGATACCTCCTTCTCATAAGTGGTGATTATCGGAAGTTAACGGTGTTACCTTGTATTTCTCTTAGTCATCTTTGTTTCGTTTCAGAAAATCATCGATGGATCAGTTTATCTTGGTGGCTATTTTATTAAGCGACGACGACAGGCTTTTTTCTTCTTCCTCATCTTCTCGCATTCTTTCCCACTGTTTAAACACCATCATAATAAAGCTTCTTAAAACAGGAAAATATTCTATGCATTCTTCTTCGCTTAACTCATGAATCCCTTTGCTGACAATCCCATAAAAGACAGGATTGTTGCTTAAACTTTTAGGCAAGTATTCTGAAAGCATCTTAATTCTTTCATCAACATGCGCCTTCGCATAATCGTCTGCAGAAATCTTGCCTTCTTCTATTGCCTTTTTGCCTACCTTATCTATTATACGTTCAAAGATTCTTCTAAGATATACAAAAGAGCCTATTCCAATTCCGCTGGCATGTAACCCAATTGCCCTTTTTAATTCTTTATCATCATCTTTGGACATCACTTTCCTGTAATCTTTCAACTCGGGAAATGACAAATCTGCTACAGATGGATACTGACCTATTTTCTTCATAGTATTTCCTTCCGTTAACACTATAAAATCTATTCTATGAGATTCATCCATAGCACAAAAGAATCGAAACACCATAACTCTTACATCTTTAGCTGTCACCAAACTATTCCATTGCCAAGGCTCTTCTGGTGCATCTGCAAAATGTGGCATAGGAGCATTCAGCCATTTCTGATTAGAGACAATCTGTTCTTCAAGTGAATATTCTTCTACTTTTCCTTCTTCTCTTTGAAACATACTTATTGGTTCACAGGCGAACACCCTCTTTTCTTTACATTTAGGGCAATATGAATTGATTTTTACACGCCCTCCTACAAGATCCGCCAACTCATATATATTATTACTCGTAATCTCTATGGTGTCGTATAGTCCCTTTTCAACAAGAAAATTTCCAAAAACATTATCTGTACTTTTTACTACTCTTTCGTTCTGATCAAAGATATTATGCTTCACGTTGTTCTTCTCCTAATGTATCTTCAAATAGTCATAGCATAAATTTGGTCTATTATCATGCTACTACTTCTGCTGTCCTTTATTTTGGACTTTGCGGGGATCTTCCGGTTTTTTTGCATCATCCGGAATTAACCAAATGCCTTTATACATAGCCCCTTCAACCCGCCCCTCTTTGCATAGTATCTGCACTCTTCGTGCGGTAATTCCCCACTTTTTTGCAACTTCGGCTGTAGAAAGATATTCCATAAGTTTTCTCCTGTCATAAACTGCATGAAATCGGATAAATTACATCAATAATAGTATATTCGTATCAGCGAATATTTTCAAGAAAAAAAGAACGTTCTCAACATCGAAAACGCCCTTCATAGCAAGATTCTCAAGAAAAGTGTTCCACATCTTTCTCCACATCTTGAATCTCTCGCCTCATAATTCTTCTGAATGAATACTCTATTTTTGAATCTTCCAAATCCTCAACTTTCTCTCCATATATTTCTAATAAAACGCGCCGTTTTTCATCAATCGAAAAATTACTAATATTTGGAATGTATTTTGTTTCATGAAGCTGTTTTGTTATTTCATAATATGATCTAACATATTTTTTTACCTTCACTTCTTCGTCTAACCCATAGCGTGTTAACATCTTATTAACATACCAATCAAGATGATGTAAAACAGATGTATCCGTTATCTGAGAGTAAAAGAACATCCAGCCATATTTATTATCATCAAGAATAAAACCTGTAATTTTTAAATTTAATTTCCATTCAATATATTTATGGTTATGCCGTTTGCTCTCCTGTAGTAATTCTTCAATGGATCTTTCTAATCGATATATACAGCTACTTCTAACTGATGTGAAAGAACTACATAAATAGTATCCTAAATAGGAAAACGGATTTACCGTATTCCCATATTCAATTTTATCATCATTAATTTTAAGATTAAGCCTCTTCATATCTGCAACAATTGACTGCTTAATTCTCAAATAATCTGCCTCATCACAAAGAATTAGTATATCATCCACATATCTATAAAATTTGATACTCCCATCATTTCCATACTTTTTATCTATGTCTGTCAAATATACATTAGCGAGAGCATTAGAAATTGGCAAGCCTTCTGGTATTCCTTTTTCTCTCCTTCCTCTTTTACCTGGAACTTTAACCGGTAAAGAAACTGTTTCTGTAGTAATTGCGCTTTCTATCAGTGAAAGAATCTCTTTCTTCCGAATCTTTCGTCGAATAATCCTCATCAATTTTTTATGATCAATTGACGAATAGAATTTCGATACATCAATTTTTATAAAACAATCATATGTTGACAGTTCTCTTTGTATACTAGCAATCACTACTTGAGGCAATGGAGATTTGCTTTGTTCTCTAAAAATCTCTACTAATAATTCATTTAATGTCGATGCTGCAAGTTTGTCTCTGACAGTTGGGACACTTATAATCCTCGGCTCTTTTCCAGCACCTTTTGAAAACAGAACTTGTCTATACCTTGTAAAATGATATGTGCCATTTGCTACTTTTCTATGTATGATATCAATTTCTGCTCCAACATTCTTTTCAAAGCTATAAACAGTAATCTTATCTAACCCTACAGATGATTTTCCCTTTACTTTTTCAAGGAAATGTTCATATAAATGATCTACAGAGAATAGTTCTTCCCACCTTTTAACATTATTCACTATGCTCAAACCTCACATGCCAATAAAAGTAATATCGGGACCATTAATACCATAAATTTGACAACACTTCTCCAAATACAGCCCCAATAATAATATTTTGCTTTTCCTTTCCACCCCTTCTTTTCTTTGTACTCATCCGATGCATTGGAAATCGCTTTTAAGTAGTCAAATTCAATATGGTTGCTTGATGAATTCAACAATTTACAATATTCTTCTCTAATACCCATTAGTTCCTGCGAGGGATCCTTTGCTTTCATTTCCAAAATATGCAGTTGCGTATAATTTGTACGATAATCTCTTGCTTGTTCTAAATACTTTTGACCATTCAAGTACAAAATCGAAACCATCAAACTTACCGTAATAATAATCGTAAACAGTCCCATCTTGGTATCATTGTAATGATACGATATAATTGAGCAAATAATCGCAAATAATGAATAATAAATATTAACAAACTGTGCAAAATGCTCTTTCTCTATTAAACGATTCTCTGCTTTAATTCTGGAAATTCTAGTAAACCATATTTGATCGGATAATTCTTTTCTCTCGTCCATAATATCTCCTCTTAAAATGGGGCCTCAATAAATACGAATAACACCTTCATTCTATGAAAGTCGAATAAATCACCGTGTGATTGTTAATTACATTATCTCTATAAATTAGAGATCATGGATTATCTCCACAGGCCCCACAAATAATTATAATATAATTTTTGATGACAACAAGGAAAAATCGTCCATCTACAATCATCTTGAGACCAGATTAATATTGCTTAGTAAATATTATTCTATGTCATACACTTGATGCTCGCTAAATAACTCAATCTGTCTTAGCTGCTCTTTTTTCTTGTTCCCATGTTGTTAAGATTCTTTATCAAAATCCGATGTTATTTCAATAATTTGAGACCACTCACACATAACAGATTCTATCAACATCTCATCATTTGATTGATCTTCCAATATTCATGCTGAAGTCAGTGATGATAAATGAACATCAGTTTTTACCAACTTATTCACCAACCAAATTCGTTACATCATGTAGGCAAAAAGGTTGGTAAATAAACCAGTAAAGCATTTCATAAAAAACCTCCGCAGTCATGTCAATGTCAAAGAACAGGATGTTTTTCTCATCTTTTGACATTCCCTGGAGGGTTTGTTTTAAGGTAATCAAGGTGCTTATGAATAAGCGCGTTTGCACTAAGGCTCATTTTGGGAAGTAACTATTATTATCACTTACTTATCATCATGGCCAAGTCTACCGAACTACGCCAGTACTTACGCCATCGCTACGCCAATATTTTATATTTTTTGTGAAGATATGGGAATTTATGTGAAATTTATGATATGTGGGAATTCCGAAATAACAAGGTTTGAGAACTTTTGAAAAGGAACGTGAAATACAGCACTGACGGCGATTCCTAGCTTCATGATTTTTCTCCTATATCCCAATAATACTGGGTTTCTTAAAAAATTTTTTATCGATTTTTGTACCAATTGTACCAGAAATCCTAAGTTTTGATTATTAATTTTATCCCCAAGCAAAATCGGTAAAAAAATTCAAGGCTTATACTGCAGCCTCAAATGTCTTAATCGCAAGCTCAAGAGATTCATCTGTCACATGTACATATGTGTCCATTGTGGTGGACAGCTGCGCATGACCTAAGATCTTCTGGAGAGATTTAGGGCTAACGCCTCTCTCAATACATCTGGTAGCAAAGGTATGTCTTAATACGTGCATACAGAAGGGTTTAATCCCCGCCTTATCACATATCTTGTATATGTCGTTGTCATAGGTTGAATTCTTCATCGGCTTACCGGTTCTCCAATTGATGAAGATTAAGTCTCTCAGACAAACTTCGCGTTCAATACCGCTTCGTGAATCAACAAATTTTAAAACCTGTGAAAGGCTTTCATCCTCTTTGCGATCCTTGCGTCCTTTGTAAAGCTCCATCAATATGTCATAAGCTTCTTCTGTAAGAGGAATCTTACGAAATCCTGACAATGTCTTTGGAGGACCTGCACGCCATGCTTTCCATTCATGCCTATACTCTAATGACTTATCTACAGTAAGCATGCGGTTCTTCCTGTCAAAATTGTCCCATGTAAGACCAATTAGTTCTCCGGTTCGAAGTCCAGTGTTTAATAACAACCTGAACTGCTTTGACATGCGAGTCTTTTTTGCATACTCCAAAAATGATTCCTGCTCTTCGATAGTAAGTGCCCTGATCTGCTTTCTCTTAAGCCTCTTGAACTTAAGCTCTACAGAATCAAGCGGGTGCTTTTCTATCAGTTCGTTCTTAAGAGCACATTTAAACATGGTGCCTAGGCAAATATAAGTCTGATAGACTGTTCCTCTGGCATACACAGCCTGAATATCATTTAAGATTTTCTGACAATGCACTCCCTTAACGTCTGCAAGTAACATTTTGCCTATCTGCTGTCTGCAATCGTTATTATAACGTTCTCTGTAGTTTCGTATTGTATTAGGAGACAAGTCCTTCTTAAAGTTCTTAATCCAATACTCAAACCACTCATCAACAGTCATGGAATACTGCATAGCGACATGATCCTCGTTCATATCCTCATATCTGGCAGCTAAAATCCATTTCCTTGCATCAGTAACATTATCAAAGTACTTAACGACTCGTTTTCCACTCGAATTTGTGAATCGAGCCAAGAAATAACCGTCACTTCTCTGACTGATTCCTTCACCTATTTCGCGACCTTTCAAGTCCTTACCCATAAGAGAAGCCTCCTTTCATTAATTAAGAAAAGAAGCATTCCTACGCCGAGTATTAAAATACCACACAAACGCGATATTATCAAGCATAGCTCCGCTTTCAAGCACTCTCTATAACGCCTCTACTTCACGAAGATATTTGTCGAATACTTCTCTCTTTATCAATATTTTTCTACCTACCTGAAACGTAAATTTATTGTATGGAACTTTGCATAATTCCCTGATACGATTTACTCCTATATTGGTATATGCAGCAGCCTCATCCACTGTCAGAGACGCTTTATGCCATATAGGTACTTCACAGGATTCTGCACTATGATCAGCAGCTTGTTTCTTTGTATAAGTCCTGCTATCCGTTTTTAGTCCCAATTGAATGTTTAAAGTCTTATCTATCTTTGTTGCCATGAAATTCTCCGTAAGACTTCCAATGTACCTCACCAGCTTGTCTCGGCTGATTGTAGTTATCTGTTCAGCCATGGATGCCGATTCCTCATCTAAGCCTCCCATATGGTCCAGGATGACATGTGTTGGGAATCCTTTGCTCCTATGAATTTTTGTTGTGGTGGGTATCACTGTTATGGTTGGAGAAAATCTATTGCCTTTATTATTCTGAACGACGATTACAGGCCGTTCTCCTCGCTGTACAGACCCTATATTATCTCCCAAGTCTGCCAAATATATATCACCACGTTTTATCTCTTTCATATGTGTATTCTCTCCTATAATTATGAAGTAAAAAGAAGGCACCCACTGCCAGTACACAGTGGAATACCTTCTTAAAATCAAACAGTTATATGTTCTCCTATTTGCCCACGGCGCCCCGGAGATCACGGGAAATCACTAAGCGGCTGCAGCACAGCTCCATAGGCTCACCCCTTCCTGCGGTTCTCGCAAGACCGCTCCCATTACGATGAGTTGTGGCTGAGCGGAAGTATCATTATACCCGCAGCTGTCATCGCCAGTGCCGGTGCTACCGACATTCCAGTGAGGCTATATCGCGCAAGGCGTACCTTTGGGGCTACATACTACAGGAACGTACTTAGTGAATGTATATTCTCTTGTCAAAGTACAGACAAGGGAAAATCCCTTCACTAATAACTACAGAAATAAGGCAAAAGGTAAGTCTCTTTTGAAAAAAAATAAAAAGCAACCTTCCAGGAATGGGCTCCCATTGTCCAAACAGAAGATTGCTTTTTAACTTTCCCAAATTTAAATTTTTTTCAGCATCTCTTGATACCACATTTCAGCTATATCATCCGATGTTTTTTCTGTATTTGTATAAATCTCATCATATTGATAATCTGCATTAAGCTTATTATTCTTAACATCATATATAAGCTTAATTTCTGTTGGCATCTCCGCTTCATATTCTGTGCATGCAGAAATCAGCTTTTTCATGTCATCCAACAATATTTTCATACAAGTATTTTGCCTATCTACACTTACATCATATCCCTCCGGCAATTTATGTCTTTCATATAAATTACCATCAACTTTAAAAAAGTAGTCACATGATAATACCTTTGACTCATATGACCCATAAATAAAAATTGTTTCTGCTCTTCCTTCCACATATTCCAAGCATATAGATACCATGTCTGCTTGAATATCTGAAAAAACGTGTTCAAATCCTTCTTTCATAATCTTACTACTCACACTAAAAGTTTTACTCCGCTAGATTCAACCCACCTCTTGATTTCATCCAGCCACTTCAATAGCCTTTCAGATGGCTCCACTCGTAATTTTAGCTTAATAAAAATATTATCAGAACTGATACCTGGAAAATCTTTTTTTAAACTCTGCCCCTTTAATATAATTCAAGTAGTTTTCAATCTTATCAAGCAACTGAGATTGTAATTCCTCAGAATCTTCAAGCACATCAGGCACTATGATAACTAAATCAATTCCGCCATCAACTCTTTTACCGATAATGTCAATTGAATTTGTGTCCATATTTTTCAGCTCCTATTTTTCAATATTTTTATCATACTATATGTTTTCAAATTCTTTGTATCTCTTGTCTCAGCATATAACAATGGCATTTCAGATGCCAATACCGAGTATACTTCGCCATATTCTAAGTCAATATACTTTTCTAATACAGATAATATTGTTTTCTCAATAGATGCATTATAATCATTCTCTTTAATAATAACAGATATATACGAATCATTTCTTTCGCATAAAAAATCATAATCAAATGATGCTACTTTATAATTCTTAGGTAAAGAATATAACGAAAAACTCAAAGGCAAATCGCCTCCATTTATGCTTTCAAAAATTTCTTTTTCTTTACGCTTTACAGTCATTATTTTTCCAGAAGAAAACTTTCCATTTTTTATACCAATGTGAGTGTGCTCATACCCTAAATTATCTATTATTTCTTTAATATCTGTATAAAATTCTATCCAATTTCCTTTTTTTGCTCCCCACATTGTTATTGATATTTTCATTTCTGCAATATCAGCTTTCAATAGAGACCTCTCTACACATAAATGTCAGCACAGAAACATCGTCATCCTCTAGCACTATCTTTACTACCCCCTCTTCAAAAGCAATATCTATAATTGAATCATAATCTATCTCATTTTCTCTTTTATCCGAATCCCAATTATAATTTGTAATATCCAAAAAACACAAAACGACATTTTTTAGTTCTGGGGTTCCTTCTTGATAGCCAGCTTGTTTCCACATACATAAATCAATATCCAATTTAACTATTCCATCAGTATAAACCAATCCATTTACGCAACTATCATTAAAATTAATTTTCTCAACCAATTCCTTAACCAGCATTTCTTATCCTTCTCCTTTAATAACAATATGCGATGCCCTTGAACCTTTACCTACAGGATTACCATCTATATCCAAATAATAGTCTAATTTTTTATTTGTACAATCAGGATTAAGTATATGATAATGATCTACTGCTTCAAATCCATATGCCCCTTCAACACCTTTATCATATCTTATTGTAATCCCTAAATTTGGATCTCTAAATTCTCTTGAAGTAGTGTTTGCCGCCATTTTGGGATTCGTAACATCTTCCCATCCTTCCTCAAGCAATTCCTTAGGCGTTTTTGATTGCACATCATTTACCCAAGAACTATTGACCACTTTTCCTGTCTCTTTCGCAGTCTTTGCAACATCCTCCGCAGTATCGCCGGCCACTTTCGTAACATCGCTCGTTCCATCGACAGCCTTTTCTACCTTCTTAACATTTTCCGCTTCTTCGGCAACTTTTTCAACTCTTTTAAGATTAAGTTCTTTAGTTGGCTTAAAGATATCTGTTACTTCACTGAATCCCCCGAAAAACAAATTCATAGAAAAGTTTTCGGCTACATTTTCACCCAGCAACATCCAATCGGATTTTGATAATTCTCCGTCCTTAGATAGCTCTTGATACAGTTCTCTTGTATCCAACACAAGATCCTGGATGTTCTCTTTCGCTTGTTTCGCGGCAAATCCTACATCTTTTCCAACTTCAAACGATGCACTTAGTTCTGATGTAAAATAATATAGAATAAGAACTCCGGTTACTTCTCCTGCTTTAAATTCTTTTGAATTCTGCAATTTAGAATTTTCTAAAGCCGTTTCTGTCTCTTTGGAAACATCACCTCTGAAATCTTTATATGAATTCACAAACAGATGGATATATTTATTAGTATCCGTTCCAAAGCAGTGGTCAATAAGAGATGATCCCTTTTCAATAACTAATCCTGTAGTATGCGACATAATAAAATCGGAACAATCAAGAGTAAAATCTATAAGATTATATATTGGCTTTCTTATCCCCATCATGAAGCTACCAAGCTTTGAAACCTTAGCAGCCAGAGCTGAATATCTCTTGTATATCTCTTTTTCTTCATTAGTTCTGAGTATAGGACAACCAAGTATAGGATCATACTTTAAAGAATTAAGTTCTTTTCTTACAAGCTGCTGTGCTTCTTTCACCTCCTCAGGTGACAACTTATAATTAGGAGATAGCCATTTATCAACTTTGGCATCAAGTTCCTTCTTGCTGTTAACAGCATCTTGAACCCCCATAATCCCAAGAGCAGTACCTATTTTTGCCCCAAGCATAGTAAGCTCAATAGAGTTCTTTGCAATATCAGGTTGATAAACGGTCATGCTATCAAGCAAATTAGCTGTTGTTCTCAGCTTCTTTTGCATATCCTTTTCCGCATCAAAGAACCCTGTTTTATCAACAGTATAAGAGCTCCATCTATCGAACTCTAATAGCTTGTTTATGCATTTATCAAGAAATCCGCTACCATAGCAGAAATCTTCAAATACATATATCGCACTAGCAAAATCCGGTGTTTCAAAATCTGCGAATTCGCCAAATTCATCATCGAGTTCCTGCGCCAGATGCATTACCTTTCTTCCATGATAATCCATAGATTCGGAAACTCTTTGATAATCGCTTCTCACTTTCTTTAAAACCGGCATTTTTATTCTTGCAATAGGCGATGCATCCACGGTATCTCTGAATGTATTTGCTATTTCACAATATTTCTTGTATATAGCACTCTGAAGCTCATATTTATCATCGAGAAACTTCTGATGAGCTGAAATATACAATTTCGATTTATCAGCAGTTTCTCCAACAAAAGTATCATTACTGCAATATCTGCCATAAACAGAATACAACATCGCTGCTTTTGAATTATACGCTTCAAGAGCATGTAACAAATCATCAATGAACCTATTTGTTTTTTCAGCATCGTATTCCAAATATTCAGACATATCATTTAGAACTAACATCATTTCTTGCCGGTCTCCTTACATCCTTTCTGCGCAGGATTCTGCTTCAATTTCAGCTTCAAGCTCACTTATTCTTTCTTCACATTCTCTTATCAATTCATGTAGCCTTTCTATTGCCTTCTGAATGTTAGAAAGAAGCCTCTCTGTAGCACGTAATCCGGAAGATACTTTGCTATCTATTTCAGCCTGATATTCTTTAGCTCTCTGACTAAAATTGCCTCTCCATTCATCAGCACTACTCATATCATACGTTCTGTTTGGTTTGAGTACATCACTCTCTATAATTGCTTGTTCCTGCCTTATAGTTTCAGCTGCAGATTCAAGTTTATCAATTTTGTTCCAATATTCTGATATGCGGCGTTCAAGCTCGTGTATTTCCGATCTTCTCCCCATTACTTCTTTGTTCCTCCAATATTTCCATGTACTATATTCACAGTAAGGCTTTCGCTTGCAGCCTGATCAACGGCAATCATGCCGTCTCGAACTTTAAAAAGTGCATTGGGTAACGACACTGATGCGACTTTATTGTAAAAGTAATCGGTACGGTACATTTCCTCTAAGATGTTATACATTTTGCATCCACCGGTTATTCCGCAAAAAGCTTCTGCTCCAGCAAGCGGTGAATCAGTAATTGCAAGCTCCGCCGCTGCTCCTCTCATATCCTCAACGATACCGGTAAATATGCCGGTATCCATAAATACTTTATTTTCTGCCATATATTTTATTTCCTTATATTTAATTTTTCGTAACAAATTAGTAATATTTTATCACGCACAAATATACGTCGGCAAGCACGGAAAATCATAAAGAAATAGCGATACAGCCGTATATAAGCTGCATCGCCACAATCAATTTTATTCGAGCGACTGTAAACGCTATTATAAAAGTTGACCAGTTTCATCCATTTCGCTAGCGAAAAAGTTTACCACCTTGTGTTAAGTCCTTTATGATTTTTAGTGTATGAAAAAATCATGAAGGGAGAAAGGTGATGATA